>FLSK01150850.1_pt1 | contig 22473 bp, 23 predicted proteins | sample 1550541 | NCBI WGS metagenome assembly FLSK01 (sample SAMEA4031773, study PRJEB14383) | metagenome | biome: human; feature: oral; material: saliva | place: Philippines | collected 2014
ATCATGTTTTTAACATAGTCCGCGTGTCCTGGGCAGTCAACGTGTGCGTAGTGACGGGTTGGAGTATCGTACTCAACGTGTGAAGTGTTGATGGTGATACCACGAGCTTTCTCTTCTGGTGCGTTATCGATTTGGTCGAATGCACGCGCTGAACCACCGTAGTGTTTTGCTAATACAGTTGTAATTGCAGCTGTTAAAGTTGTTTTACCATGGTCAACGTGGCCGATTGTACCCACGTTAACGTGCGGTTTTGTACGTTCAAATTTTTCTTTAGACATTTTTAAAAAGCCTCTTAAACAAACACGGTTACAATGGTGTATAACCACATTAACCACATGTAGAATATAAAACTTAAATATGAGAAAAGATAAGAAGTTAGAAAAGAAGAGTGGTGCTGATAGGCGGATTTGAACCGCCGACCTCACCCTTACCAAGGGTGCGCTCTACCAACTGAGCTATATCAGCGTTTGGAGCGGGCAGCGGGAATCGAACCCGCATCATTAGCTTGGAAGGCTAAGGTAATAGCCATTATACGATGCCCGCTGTTCTAAATTCGTCTGTCCCATACTGTGCGATTCAATTTAGGAAAGTGGTGGAGGGAGAAGGATTCGAACCTTCGAAGGCTGAGCCAACAGATTTACAGTCTGCCCCCTTTGGCCGCTCGGGAACCCCTCCACGCTTTAATTGAATACTTGACTAAACTACACAAAATGGTGCCGACTACCGGAATCGAACTGGTGACCTACTGATTACAAGTCAGTTGCTCTACCTACTGAGCTAAGTCGGCATTGCGTTGTCGTAAGCAAGTGAGGTGCATTATAGAGATTTTTTAATGGGGCGCAAGTACTTTTTTCAAAAAAATAAAAAATTCCTTTCTTTCGCCGTTTAAATCAGCAAAACGATGAAAAAATAGAAAATTTCATGCATTTTTAGGGAATAAATCGCCAAGAAGACTGATTTATATTGTATAGTTTGCACCATTCTTTCACCGTTTCGGTGACTTTTTAGTGAACAAAATCAGAGATGTTGGCAATGAGCCTCGAACAAAACCGAAAAATCACGCCTTTTTTAACCTTTAATCGTGAGCAATGGGCAGCCCTACGTAAATCTGTACCATTAAAACTCACAGAACAAGACTTAAAACCCCTATTAGGTTTTAATGAAGAACTGTCTCTTGAAGAAGTTCGTACTATTTATCTCCCGCTTGCCCGTTTAATTAACTACTATATAGAAGAAAACTTAAAGCGTCAGGCTGTATTACATAAGTTTCTAGGTGTCGAAGCGCCCAAAGTCCCTTATATTATCAGCATTGCTGGGAGTGTTTCTGTCGGAAAAAGTACATCTGCACGTATTTTACAAGCATTGCTTTCTCACTATCCGCATGATCGTAAAGTCGATTTAATCACCACTGATGGCTTTTTATATCCATTAGCGACTTTGCAAGAAAAACAACTGCTCAAACGTAAAGGATTTCCAGAATCATATGATATCCATCATTTGGTGCAATTTGTGGCGGATATTAAATCTGGCAAGCGCGAAGTAAAAGCGCCTATCTACTCGCATTTAACCTACGACATCATTCCAAATGAATTTAACATTGTCGATCAACCGGATATTGTCATTTTAGAAGGCTTAAATGTATTACAAAGTGGCATGAATTATCCTTCAAGCCCGCATAATGTTTTCGTTTCTGATTTCGTCGATTTTTCTATTTATGTGGATGCAGATGAAGCATTACTTAAAGAATGGTATATTTATCGCTTCTTAAAATTCAGACGCAGCGCATTTTCAGATCCAAATTCATACTTCCACCACTACTCTCGTTTATCGGAAGAAGAAGCGATTCACACTGCTTCTACTATTTGGGATGAAATCAACGGCTTGAACCTTAAACAAAATATATTGCCAAGCCGTGAGCGAGCGAATCTAATTTTAGAGAAAGGACATAATCACGAAATTCAAACCGTGAAATTAAGAAAATAACAGCAAAAAGGATTGATGATGCGCCTAGCGGCCTAACCATTCCTTTTGATATTGGCAGAAATCACTTATGTTCTAACAAATTCAACGGCGGTGATTTCAATTTGCAAAACTTCAACCAAAAAAGACCGCTTATTATGAACAAAAAACTTTTTCTTCCTTTAGCCATTTTCCTAACACTCAGTATTGCCTTAATGGTACAGCTTTTCCGTAACGGCAATGGGGATGACCCGAAAAAACTTGAATCTGCACTTGTAGGCAAACCTGTGCCAACATTCAAATTAGAGTCAGTCGTCAATGAAGCTCAAATGTTAGATGAAAACGTGGTAAAAACCGGGCATCCTCGCCTCTTAAACGTGTGGGCGACTTGGTGCCCAACTTGCTACGCGGAACACGCTTATTTAACCGAACTGGCTAAACAAGGGGTAGAAATTGTTGGCATCGACTATAAAGACGAACGCCCAAAAGCGATGAAATTCTTAGCGAGTTACGGCAACCCTTACAAAGCGATTATTTTTGACCCGAAAGGCTCACTCGGCTTAGATCTTGGCGTTTATGGCGCACCTGAAACCTTCATTATTGACGGCAAAGGCACCATTCACTACCGCCACGCAGGCGATGTAAATGAAAAAGTATGGAATGAAACATTGAAACCGATTTATGAGAAATTAAAACCATGATGTTCACTAAAAAATTTTCTTTTCTATTATTAGCATTTTGTCATGTTAGCTTTGCCGCCCCTATCGAATTCAATCAATTCGATAACCCGCAGCAAGAAGCGGACTATCAATCTCTTATTCAAACCTTGCGTTGTCCACAGTGCCAGAACAACAACATTGCGGATTCTAATGCAACCATTGCAACAGATATGCGTGGTAAAACTTTAGAGCTACTCAAGCAAGGCAAAAACAAAGAAGAGGTGGTAGAATATATGATTGAGCGCTACGGCAATTTCGTTACCTACGACCCGCCAATGACGCCGGCAACTATTTTCTTGTGGGTGTTGCCTGTCTTATTGATTTTAACCGGGCTTGGGCTCATTCTACGTCGCCGTAAAGCGCCACAAGCGGTCGAAAATACCGAAAAATTTGCAAAATCGGCTCTCGATCAAGCCCGTTTGGATGAAATTTTAAATAAGGATAAAAAATGACTTTTTGGCTTGTCGCCCTATTGATTACCTTGGTGATTGCTGCCATCGGCTTTTACCCGTTACTCAAACAAAAAAACCGCATCTCACAAACTGAACGAGATCAACTAAACAAAGCATTCTATTTTGATCGTCTTAATGAAGTTGAAAAAGAAGCTAACGAAGGTGTCATTGAGGATGCTGAACAGACAAAACTTGAGCTTCAACAAAGCTTGTTAGACGATATTCCAGCAGAAACTCAAGACCAAGTTGCTTCTCAAAAACGCTTTGGTAAAGGAACTTTTGCCGCGCTGTTAGTTGCCGTTTCTGCAATTAGTGTCGGTGCATACTGGCAAGTCGGTTCATGGCAAGCGGCTGACATGGTAAATATGACGCATCAAAAGCTCACCTATTTTTACGAACGCATTAAGAGTGAAGATACGAATCCTCTTTCTGAAGCAGAACTGAACCAATTTGCAATTGCACTACGTACAGACCTGCAGAACAACCCGCAGCAAAATGCCAAAGGTTGGTTTATGCTAGGGCAAATTGGGATGGCAAAAGAAGATGGGCAACTAGCTTATGAAAGCTACGGCAAAGCGGCACAACTTGAGCCTGAAAACTTGCAATATCAATCAACCTACGCTCAACTGCTTATGACCTCTAATACGCCTGCAGACAAAGAGCAAGGTAAAAAATTGCTAAAAGAAATTCTTCGTAAAGATCATACTAATCTTGATGCACTTAGCCTATTAGCTTTCAGTGCTTTTGAAGAAGAAGATTATAAAATGGCTGCCATGACTTGGGGCATGATGTTAAAACTGATTCCTAAAGAAGATCCGCGCCGTAAAACAGTAGAAAAAAGCGTGGATATGGCAATGCAAATGATGAAAATGCAAGAAGAAAAAACTGCACCATCTACGGCTGAGCCACAGAAATAATGGTTAAACTTAACTAAATTTCTCCGTAAATCACGATTGCCAAATCTCCCCTTCCCCTCTTTGCAAAAGAGGGGATTTGATTGAGTGAATATTGAATATCAATGCACATATTCAATAGCGCTTACAATAAACCCAGCCTATTACTCTTAATTGACTAAAGATTTCCCCTCTTTAGTAAAGAGGGATAGGAGAGATTTGTTAGCAACCATTTACGGCGTCTTTATTAAATGAGAAGTTAAAATGCTAAATAAAGAAAAACTCAAAGTCGGTCTTGTTTCCGTTTCCGATCGTGCTTCACAAGGTGTTTATCAAGATGAAGGAATTCCAGCGCTGCAAAGCTGGCTAGAAAAAGCGCTAACCGAAGCATTTGATGTTGAAGTGCGTTTAATTCCAGACGAGCAACCACTCATCGAGCAAACTTTAATCGACTTAGTGGATAATCATCACTGCCATTTGGTACTAACTACAGGGGGAACTGGCCCTGCCAAAAGAGATGTCACTCCCGATGCAACGCTTGCTGTAGCACACCGTGAAATGCCAGGCTTTGGCGAACAAATGCGCCAAGTGAGCTTGCAATTCGTGCCAACTGCGATTCTTTCCCGCCAAGTGGGCGTCATTCGTCACGATTCACTCATTCTAAACCTACCCGGCCAACCAAAAGCAATTAAAGAAACGCTAGAAGGGGTTAAAGATAGTGAAGGAAAAACGCTTGTTAAAGGGATTTTCTCTGCAGTACCGTACTGTTTACAATTATTAAGCGATATTTATATCGAAACCCATGCCGAAGTGTGCGAGAGCTTCCGACCAAAATCTGCAAGAAGAGAAACAAAATGAAAAAAATTGAAGCGATCATTAAACCGTTTAAATTAGACGATGTCCGTGAGGCACTCACTGATGCTGGCATTACAGGCATGACAGTGACTGAGGTAAAAGGCTTTGGCCGTCAAAAAGGTCATACTGAACTCTATCGCGGTGCAGAATATGCCATTGATTTCCTACCGAAAATTAAAGTTGAAGTGGTTGTGGCAGACGATCAAGTGGACGATTGTCTTGAAGCCATTATTGATACTGCCCAAACAGGTAAAATCGGCGATGGTAAAATTTTTATTTATGATGTAGAACGGGCGATCCGCATTCGCACCGGCGAAGAAAATGAGGACGCACTCTAATGCAAAAGAAATCTGGTTTAATTTGGCTCTGGCTGAGCCTTATTGTGATTGTGGGCGATTTATGGTCGAAATATGTCATCGTGCAAAATTTTAATTTGTATGACACTGTGAATGTTTTACCCATTTTTAACCTCACTTATGCCCGTAATTACGGCGCGGCATTTAGCTTCTTAGCGAATCATGATGGCTGGCAAACTTATTTCTTCTTAGGGTTAGCAATTGTGATTTCTTTAGCTCTCGTTGTGATGTTAGCACGCTCGCAAGCGGGTAAAAAATTAGAAAATTCTGCATATGCAATGATTATTGGTGGCGCATTAGGTAATGCGATCGACCGTGCTTACAATGGCTATGTAGTTGATTTTCTTGATTTTTATTGGAACTGGGACGGCTACCACTTCGCCACCTTTAACGTAGCCGACATTGCAATTTCAGTGGGTGCTGGCTTATTGATTCTTGCCGCATTCTTAGACGGTAAAAAAGAAAAAAACAAAGAGTGATTGAATGAAAATTTTATTAGCCAACCCTCGCGGTTTTTGTGCTGGCGTTGATCGCGCAATCTCGATTGTGGAACTTGCATTAGAAATTCATGGCGCACCCATTTATGTTCGCCATGAAGTCGTCCACAACCGCTTTGTCGTGGACGGCTTAAAAGCCAAAGGGGCTATTTTTGTTGAAGAGTTGGATGAAGTACCAGACGATGCGATTGTGATTTTCTCCGCTCATGGTGTTTCTCAAGCTGTTCGCCAAGAAGCAAAACGTCGCGGTCTAAAAGTCTTTGATGCCACTTGTCCACTTGTAACCAAAGTACATATGCAAGTTGCGCGTGCAAGCAAACGCGGGACTAAAGCTATTCTCATTGGGCATGAAGGTCACCCAGAAGTTCTTGGCACAATGGGGCAATACGATAACGAAAACGGCGGTATTTATTTAGTTGAATCAGTCGAAGATATTGCGCATCTGCCTGTTTCTAATGACGATGATTTAACTTTCATGACCCAAACCACGCTTTCGATTGATGATACGAGTGGTGTAATTGATGCACTGAAAGAAAAATATCCAGCCATTCAAGGCCCGCGTAAAAATGATATTTGCTATGCTACAACAAACCGTCAACAAGCAGTTAGAGAACTCGCTAAACAATCGCAATTGGTGTTGGTTATTGGTTCGAAAAATTCTTCAAACTCTAATCGTTTAGCAGAACTCGCATCTCGAATGGGTGTGCTGGCTAAACTGATTGATGGCCCACAAGATATCGAGCCGCAATGGTTAGAAAATGTAGAAACTATCGGAATTACGGCTGGTGCATCTGCCCCTGAAGTATTGGTACAGTCGGTAATTTCTCACTTAAAAACATTAGGGGTTACCGAAGTTGCTAACCTAGAAGGCCTAGAAGAAAATATGTTCTTTGAAGTACCAAAAGAATTACGAATTAACGAGGTGAACTAATGGCTGAAATTAACCGCTTTAAATTAGAATGGGCATGCCGCCGTGGGATGCGTGAGCTAGACAAAATGATTATGCCATTTTACCAAAATCATTTTGATAGCTTAACTGAAGCCCAACAGCAAGCCTTTGCAGAAATGTTAACCTATCCTGATCCAGAGCTATTTCGCTGGGTGATGCACCAACTTCCCGCACCAACACCGGCAATCACGGCTATCATTGAGTTAATGCGAGAAAAAATCGATCGATAACATGAAATCACGGCCATAAGATGAAATCCTCCGCTATCAAAGGGTTGAATCCATGGCCGTTTTTTTGTCTGTACAAGCGGTCAAATTTTCCTAAAATTTTGCAGCATTAACAGACTCTATTCTTTTTCCCTTACTGCCCGCCTTGCAACCGTTGTAGTAATCTATCCATCGCGCGATAACCCAAGGCTTCCGCTAAATGAACCTGTTGAATATCCTTTTCTGCTGCCAAATCCGCAATTGTTCGAGAGACTTTGAGAATACGGTGATAAGCACGAACCGATAATCCTAATTTTGCCAAAGCACTTTCTAAAAAGCGGGCATCTTGTTCAGATAACCGGCAATCTCGTTCAATCTCTCGTGTAGAAAGCTGACCGTTGATTTTCCCTGCGCGAGCAAACTGAATTTCTCTAGCTTTTAATACGCGCGCGCGCACTTGTTCTGTAGTTTCTCCTCGATGCTCATTTCCTGCTTGAAGCGCGCCTTGCGGTAACAGCGGCACCTCAATCGATAAATCAAAGCGATCAAGAAACGGCCCTGACAGGCGATTTAAATAGCGCATCACCTGCTGAGGCGAGGCACGATTATGCGTGCCTTGATAATGCCCTGTTGGGCTTGGGTTCATTGCGGCAATCAACTGAAAACGTGCAGGAAATTGCACCTTAGCATTAGCGCGAGAAATAATAATTTCGCCCGATTCTAATGGCTGGCGAAGCGCATCTAGCACCTTGCGTTCAAATTCTGGCAATTCATCCAAAAACAAAACGCCGTTATGCGCTAAAGAAATTTCACCAGGTTTAGGAATAGAACCGCCGCCCACTAGCGCGACCATTGAAGCACTATGATGCGGTGCACGAAATGGGCGTGCTTTCCAATTTTGAAAATTCAGTTCATTTTGCACCAGACTACTGACTGATGCCGTTTCAATTGCCTCACTATCAGACATTTCTGGTAATAAATCCGCCAATCGGCTAGCCAGCATAGTTTTGCCTGTGCCGGGCGGGCCGAGAAACAACAAATTATGTTGCCCACTAGCGGCAATCATTAGCGCCCGTTTAGCATGTTGCTGGCCGATAATATCGGTTAAATCACGGCTTACAAGCGGTGATTTTTCTTCAGCATTTTGCGAAATTTCTTGCGCAATCGGTAAGCTATCGCGCCGATTAAGAAAATTCACCACTTGTAGTAATGAGGAGGCAAAATAGGTTTTTGCATTTGAAACTAACGATGCTTCATTCGCATTGGGGCGAGCTAAAATCATACACCGTTTTGCTTTTTCAGCAGAAATCACTGCCGGAATAGCGCCATGCACCCCACGCAAGCCACCTGTTAGTGCAAGCTCGCCGAGAAATTCAAACTGTTTGAGTAAATCAGAATCAATCTGCCCGCTGGCGGCAAGAATGCCGATAGCAATCGGCAAATCAAATCGTCCGCCTTCTTTGGGTAAATCGGCAGGCGCAAGGTTGATGGTAATGCGTTGTGGTGGGTAGAAAAAATTGGCATTCATCAATGCACTTCGTACCCGATCACCAGCCTCTTTTACCGTAGCTTCAGGCAACCCCACGATCGTTAATTTTGGCTGCCCATTACTAATATGCACTTCAATCGTCACCAATGGCGCTTCCACACCCATTGAAGCTCGGCTGTATACAATCGCCAGCGACATGCGTTTCTCCTTCACAAAAATTTTGCAAATCCTAGAAAAAATCAGACCGCTTGCGTAGCAAATTTTTATGCTTTTTCGAGCCAGATCGCAAATTTAGTTGGCCTTCACTAAAGCAAAAGAGAAAAAAATTCCCCTCATCCAAAAAGTTGGAGAGGGGAAATCAACATTAAGCATTGGTATATTCTGCCCGATCGCCAAGCCAGCGTTTAATCAGTGCTTCTGCAAGCGGTGGATTTTCCACAATAATTTGCTTAGCGTAACGTTGCACCAGCGGAATCATTTTGCGATCCCGCATGAGATCAGCTACTTTAAATTCCGCCATGCCTGTTTGTTTCGTGCCAAGAATCTCGCCTGTGCCACGAATTTCTAAATCTTTTTCTGCGATATAAAAACCATCTTGGCTATCACGCATGACTTGCAAGCGTTTACTAGAAATTTTGCCCAACGGCGGTTTATACATCAACACGCAATGGGAAGCCGTTGCTCCTCGCCCAACACGCCCACGTAATTGGTGAAGCTGTGCCAATCCAAGGCGTTCTGAATTTTCAATAATCATCAAGCTTGCATTCGGCACATCTACGCCCACTTCAATCACGGTAGTTGCCACCAACAAATCTAAGTTAGCTGCTTTAAACTCCGCCATAATGGCTTGTTTTTCTTGCGGTTTCATTCGCCCGTGCACCAAGCCAATCCGTAAATCAGGTAGCGCTCGTTGTAAATCTTCTGCAATCGCGGCCGCCGCTTGCGCTTCAAGGACTTCTGATTCATCAATCAAAGTACAAACCCAATAGGCTTGGCGCTGTTCATTTTTGCAGGCTTGATAAACGCGCTGTACCACTTCTCCCCGTCTATCTTCAGAAACGACTACTGTGGTAATCGGTGTACGCCCAGGTGGCAGTTCATCTATGATGGAAGTATCTAAATCGGCATAAACTGTCATCGCTAACGTACGCGGAATCGGTGTCGCCGTCATAATCAGTTGATGCGGATAAATGTCTGCTTTGGCACCTTTCTCACGCAATGTTAAACGCTGATGCACGCCAAAGCGGTGCTGTTCATCAATAATAACGAGGGCCAAATCGTGAAATACGACGCTTTCTTGGAAAAGCGCATGAGTACCGATAATCATCTGCACTTCGCCATTTTTAATCGCTTCTAGCTGGGCAGTACGGGCTTTTCCTTTAACCTTTCCAGCCAACCAACCCACCTCAATTCCAAACGGGCGAAGCCAGTTCGCAAAATTATTCGCATGTTGTTCAGCAAGAATTTCTGTTGGCGCCATCAATGCCACTTGCTTGCCGTTATCAATCGCTAATAATGCGGCAAGGGCTGCGACTAACGTTTTTCCCGAACCTACATCGCCTTGCACTAATCGCATCATTGGAGAAGCTTGTGCAAGATCACGCTCAATATCTGCCACCACCCGTTGTTGTGCGCCTGTTGGAGCAAAAGGTAACGAAGCAAGAAAACGAGCTTTTAAATCCGTTTGATAATGTAACGCTTGCGCTTGTTGCTGTTTTGCACCCACGCGAAGTTGCTGCATAGCCAAGTTATGCGCCAACAGTTCTTCAAAAATAAGGCGTTTTTGTGCAGGATGCTCGCCTTTTTCCAATACTTCCGCAGAAATACTAGGTGGCGGTCGATGGAGTAACTGCAAAGCCTCTTTAAGGCTATATTGATGCGGGTTATATTGATCTGGCAATAATTCTGCAACTTTCACATTATTAAGCACAGCCAGCGCTTGTTCGGTCATTTTACGCAAAGAGGCTTGCTTGAGTCCTTCGGTTGTAGAATAAATTGGGGTTAGCGTTTCTGCTAAAGTAAGTGGCTGATTATTGCGTAAAACTTGATATTCAGGATGATTAATCTCCGCCATAAAACGCCCGCGTTTAACCTCACCAAACGCTTTCACGCGTGCGCCGACCACAAAGCTATTTTTCATTCCCGCATTAAAATTAAAAAATTTCAGCATGATTTTGCTTGTGCCATCTGACAGCGTGACCGATAAAATCGGGCGTCGTCCAAACTGCACCTCAGCTAATTGAACAAAACCTTCAATGGTAGCAAAACTCTCTGCGCGTACATCCGCAATCGGCGTGATACGCGTGCGATCTTCATAGCGCATTGGCAAATGAAAGAGCAAATCTTGCACGTTATGAATGCCAATTCGCCCGAGTTTTTCTGCAATAGCCGCACCGACGCCGGATAACGCGGTTAATGGCACGCCATCTAAAAGTTGTTCGCTCATGGTAAAAATACTTTAAAAATTGACCGCTTGTGAGAAAGAAAAACGGGAAGAAAGAAGCTGAAGAACCTTTAAACTCCGCCTTTCAATCTTCCCTTGCACCCTTTTGTTAAAAGGCGCTTTTTAGAATGAAATTAGTTTTTCATTGATTGTACTGGCGCAGGAATGCGTCCGCCACGGTTGACGAAGACTTCACAAGAGCCTGCTTTAACCGGCATAATCGGGGCATAACCGAGTAAGCCACCAAATTCCACACTTTCGCCAACTGTTTTACCAGTAACGGGAATAATGCGCACTGCGGTGGTTTTGCTGTTAATCATACCGATAGCTGCTTCATCAGCAATAATGCCTGAAATAGTATGCGCTGGGGTATCGCCCGGTACGGCAATCATATCTAACCCAACTGAACAAACCGCCGTCATCGCTTCTAATTTATCTAATGTTAAAATGCCGCTTTCAGCTGCCGCGATCATCCCTTCATCTTCTGACACAGGAATAAAGGCACCACTTAATCCACCCACTGCACTAGATGCCATCATGCCACCTTTTTTCACCGCATCATTTAACAAGGCTAATGCCGCTGTTGTGCCATGCGTGCCACAGACGGTTAAGCCCATGGCTTCTAAAATACGAGCCACAGAATCGCCTACCGCTGGGGTTGGTGCGAGGGATAAATCTAAAATACCGAATGGAATGTTCAACATTTTTGAGGCTTCTTGCCCAATTAACTCGCCGACACGGGTAATTTTGAAAGCGGTTTTTTTCACAACTTCCGCCACTTCTGTTAGCGTAGTCGCTTTAGAATTTTCTAATGCTTCTTTAACCACACCCGGGCCTGAAACTCCAACGTTAATCACGGCATCGGCTTCGCCTGAACCATGGAATGCACCCGCCATAAATGGGTTATCTTCCACTGCATTACAGAACACAACCAATTTCGCACAACCAAAACCTTCTGGGGTAATTTCAGCTGTTTTCTTGATGGTTTCACCTGCTAATTTTACTGCATCCATATTGATGCCCGCACGGGTTGAACCAATGTTAATTGAGCTACACACGATATCGGTGGTTTTCATCGCTTCTGGAATGGAACGAATTAGCACTTCATCTGCTGGCGACATCCCTTTTTGAACAAGCGCGGAAAATCCCCCAATGAAAGAAACGCCAATCGCTTTGGCTGCGCGATCTAATGTTTGCGCGATGGAAACATAAGAATCCGCTTTCGTTGCCGCTGCAATTTGCGCAATCGGGGTCACTGAAATACGTTGGTTCACAATAGGCACACCATATTTTGCAGAAAGCGTTTTAGCGGTTTCGACTAAATCACGCCCAATATGGGTAATTTTGCGATAAATATTTTCGTTAAGTTCGTTAATATCGCTGCTAATACAGTCGTGTAAATCAATACCAATCGTTATGGTGCGCACATCAAAATTTTGATCCGCCACCATGCGAATGGTTTCTAGGATTTCATTAGATTGAATACTCATCCTTCCCCCTAAATACGGTGCATCGCTTTGAAAATCGCTTCATTTTGTAAACGAATATCCAGAGCAAGGCGTTTGCTCTCTTCACTAAAAAATGCGGCTAATTCTGGGAATGATTTCGGACATTTTGCGGTATCGACCAAAATAATCATGGTGAAATAGTTTTCCATCAGCTGCTGGCTGATGTTTAGAATGTTAATGTTATTTTCTGCTAAGATCTTTGCAACATCATAAACAATCCCAACACGATCTTGCCCGATCACTGTAATTACCGAATGACTCATTTCACTTTCCTCTTTTCAAATTAAAATCATTGGGGCAAGTATAGCATATTCCCCTCAATCACTTGCCAACAAAAAGGGCTTAGCATGACTGCCAAGCCCGTTACAAGCGGTGATTTTTAATCAATCTTTTGCAAATGGATTAAACTTTTTCTGAATTGCCCACTAAATTCACATCTAATTGATTAAACGGAATCACGATGCCCGCTTCATCAAAGGCTAATTTCACTTGCTCTAAAATACGCCCCAACGTTGAGTTATAATTTTCAGTGTTTACCCACGCTTGCGCGCCTAATTTCACACTGCTTGCGGCTAATTCAGCCACCGCAACGTTAATCGCTGGTGTTTTCAGTATCGCACTATCGTTAGTTAAAATTTGCTCAATAATTTGTTTTGCTTTGCGCAAATCACTGTCGTAAGCAATGTCGAATAAAAAATTTAAGCGACGAGTGGGATTGATTGAATAATTGACAATGTTGCCAGAGAACACGGTGCCGTTAGGAATCAGCACGGTTTTATTATCGGCGGTACGCAATTCCAACACTAAAATCCCCATTTGTTCAACCGTTCCCATCATGCCGCCAGTTTCGATTTGATCGCCTTTCCTAAATGGTTTGAAAATCAACAACATCACGCCAGCCGCAAAGTTTTGCAGAGAGTTCTGTAATGAAAGCCCGACTGCTAAGCCAGCCGCACCAATCAATGCTACAAGGGAGCTCGTGTTAATCCCTAATTGTGAAAGGCTGGCAATCACGACCATCAATAACAGTAAAAAATAACTGATCGATGATACGAAACTTTGAATCATCTCATCTTTGGTGGAAGCTAATGCCGCTTTGCCGAGCAATTTGCTGATTGCTCGTGCTAAAAATTTACCAATGATAAAAATCGCAATAGCGAGCACGAATTTCGTGCCATAAGGAATGACCCATTCATGCAAGATGCCTTCCCAGCTCATTTTGCTAACATCATCAATAATTTTGCCTGTTTCCGCCACTACGTTAATATTTTCGACCGCTTTTTCTGTAGTTTCCGCTTTGCTCATAGATTCTCCTGATCTAATTCCCCTTTAATTAGGGCTTTATGTTAAAATTCGGGCAATATTTTTACCCAATGGCAATGTAATGACAACTGAAAAAATAATTAGTGCAAGTGTTCAGTTCCTGGATATTTCAGAAGATGAGGCTGGACAGCGATTAGATAACTTTCTTTTAGCTAAACTTAAAGGCGTACCGAAAAGCCTGATTTACCGCATTGTGCGTAAAGGCGAAGTCCGCGTGAACAAAGGGCGCGTTAAGCCTGAATACAAATTACAAGCGCAAGATGTGGTGCGCGTTCCACCTGTACGCGTAGCCGAAAAAAATGAAGCGCCGATTTCAACCAAACTCAACAAAGTTGCCGAATTAGAACAGCAAATTTTGTATGAAGATGAAGTGCTATTAGTGATTAACAAACCGTCTGGCATTGCCGTACACGGTGGCAGTGGTCTGAATTTTGGTGTGATTGAAGCCTTGCGTGCGCTCCGTCCACAAGCACGTTTTTTAGAGCTAGTGCACCGTATCGACCGCGATACTTCGGGCATTTTGCTGGTTGCCAAAAAACGTTCAGCGCTGCGCCATTTACACGAACAATTACGTGAAAAAACGGTACAGAAAGATTATTTAGCTTTAGTGCGTGGGCAATGGCAATCGCATGTTAAATCGATTAAAGCACCGTTACTCAAAAATGAATTAGCCAGTGGCGAACGCATTGTAAAAGTCAGCGAAGCGGGAAAACCCTCTGAAACACGCTTCCAAATTGAAGAACGCTACGGTCAAGAAGCCACTTTGGTGAAGGCCTCTCCCGTCACGGGGCGAACACACCAAATTCGTGTGCATACTCAATATGCGGGCCATCCTATTGCCTGTGATGACAAATATGGCGAAGCGGAATTTGATGCCAAAATGCAAACACTTGGGCTTAGCCGCTTATTCTTACATGCTTATTCCATTCGCTTTACGCACCCTAAAACAGGTGAAGAGATGGTTATTACCGCACCGCTTGATAAAACCTTAAAAGGTGTATTAGCAAAACTTCGTCAAAATTAGACCGCTTGTGAGGCATTATGGAAATTCATTTTAAAAATCAGCAGCAACAACCGCGTTTGCTCGATTTGCGCCAAGTGCAAATTATGGGCATTTTAAATTTTACGCCTGATTCTTTCTCCGATTCAGGAAAATTTTTCTCGCTAGATAAAGCATTAGTGCAAGTAGAAAAAATGCTCAACGATGGCGCTTATATTATTGACATTGGGGGCGAATCTACCCGCTATAATGCACCAATTGTGAGCGAGGCAGAAGAGCTTGATCGCGTTATTCCGTTGATTGAAGCGGTACGCCAACGCTTTGATTGTTTGATTTCTGTAGATAGCTCTAAACCTGTAGTGTTTCGAGAGGCCGCGCGTGCAGGGGTTGATATGCTCAACGATATTCGCGCACTAACTGAACCTCAGGCGCTAGAAACCGCAGCAGAATTGGCATTACCTGTTTGCTTAATGCATATGCAAGGCACTCCGCAAACGATGCAGCAAGCGCCGCATTATGATGATTTGTTAGATGATGTAGCAGATTTCCTCAATCAACGCATTTTTGCCTGCTTACAAGCAGGGATTGAACAATCGCATATTATTTTAGATCCTGGTTTTGGCTTTGGTAAAACAATAGAACACAATTTTGCGTTATTAAAACATTTAAATGCTTTTGTGGCTTCAGGCTTTCCAGTTCTTGCTGGGCTTTCACGTAAATCAATGATTGGGGCAGTTACTCATCAGCCCGTTGAAAAACGTTTAGTGGGCTCTGTGGCAGGTGCATTATTAGCCGCTCAAAATGGCGCTAAAATTTTGCGTGTGCATGATGTGGAAGCCACAGCTGATGCACTCAAAGTCTGGCAAGCAATGCAGGCAGCTTAATCTCAGCTGATAAATAATCAAAAGGCACAGAATCACGATTCTGTGCCTTTGTTGTAAGTGTGAGATTAGAAACGATTCACAAATGCCGCATAGCTTTCAATAAAGCCTGCTAACATGTTTTTGACTGGTTCTGAAACAATTTCGCCATTTTCCCCAACAACACCATTAAAAACGCCTCCTACATTCGCAGCAAAGGGCGCGGTTGGCATATTCACAAATGAACCTGAACACACAGTACGAAGCTGATCTGCTGCACGCACACCACCGGCTGCGCCTGCCCCAATAGAAACGATACCTGCTGGTTTACCAATCCATAAACTTTGCCCCATCGGACGTGAGCCAATATCAATCGCATTTTTAATCATAGCTGAAAAGCTTGCATTATGTTCTGGCGTAATCAATAACACCGCATCGCTTGCAGCAATTTCTGCACGGAAACGTTGATAAGAGGCAATCTCTTGGTTATCTGAATCACGATCATAAAGTGGCAAATCTGCAATCTGAACAAAATTAAAGGTTAGCCCTGTTGGCGCAACTTTTGCTAAATAATGTGCCACAATTTGGCTGATCGAAGTTTGGCTACCGCTACCTACTAATACTGCAATTTTCTTAGTCATAAAAAATTCCTTGTTAAAATAAAATACTTTTTAAAATTATATAAATTTCAAAAAGATAAACAATAACGCATTTGGAAACAGTTTATTTCTAAAATCGAAAGATTCCACTTATAATCTTCTCCAAACCTAGGAGGCAACATGAAAATCGGTTTAGTTTTGGAAGGCGGCGCAATGCGAGGCATGTTCACCGCAGGCGTACTCGATGTGCTGTTAGATGAGCAAATTGCCGTTGATGGCGCAGTTACCGTTTCCGCCGGCGCATTATTTGGAATTAACTATCCAGCTAAACAGCGTGGGCGTGTATTACGTTACAACTTAAAATATTTGCATGATAAGCGTTATATGGGCTGGCATAGTCTGTTTACCACCGGCAATGTGGTCAATAAAGCATTTGCCTTTTATGAACTGCCATTTACGCTCGACCCGTTTGATCAAGCAACCTTTGCCGCTTCACAAATCGACTTTTGGGTAACCCTGACGAACATTGAAACTGGTGAACCAGAATATGTAAAAATTACCGATGCATTTGCCCAAATGGAAGCATTACGCGCAACGTCTGCCATGCCCATGGTTTCCCGTGTGGTAGAAATTGAAGGTAAAAAATATTTAGACGGCGGTATTTCCGATAGTATTCCCCTAGATAAAGCAATGGCACTCGGTTATGACAAAATTATTGTAATTTTGACCCGTCCGCTCGATTATCGTAAAAAACCAAGCAATAACTGGCTATTTAAATTGTTCTACCGCAACTATCCAAAACTGATTGAGCGCTGGGCAAACCGCTATGCTGAATATAATCAAGCGGTTGAAAAAGTGATTGAAATGGAAAAAGCAGGAAAGATCTTTGTGATTCGCCCTTCTGAAAGTTTAGATATCAGCCGTTTGGAAAAAGACTTAGCCAAAGTACAGGCGATGTATGATTTAGGAGTAAAAGATGGGCAAGCAGCCCTTTCTGAATTAAAAAATTATTTAGCCAAGTAACAAACAAGCGGTCAAATTCTGCAAAACTTTTGCGAAATTCGACCGCTTGTATTTAACGTGCCATTGCCTCAGCTGGGGGTGTTTCTTCTAAAGTTGGGATAACCCAAAAGAAAACTGCGTATTGAACCAATAATGAAAGCGCAATAATCACGCGTGCCCAAACAGCACCGCTCATCACAAAACCAATCCCCATTCCAATGGTGGAAATCAGTAAAATACGCCACTTCGCTTTGCGGCTTAATGCGCGCGTTTCATGGTAGGACTTAAGGTGATCTTGATATATCTGGGTTTGTAAGAACCAGTCATGCAAACGCTCTGAGCTTTTACCGAAACAAAAAAGCGCAATCAAAAGAAATACCGTACCAGGCATGCCAGGGATAATAATGCCGGTAATACCAATACCCAAAAAAATAAAGCCTAAAATTGCGTAAATCGGTTTCATAATCGTCTTGATAAAAAATAATGAGTGCCATTATCTACAAATAAAAATGATTTGCAACATCTTATGCTGTTGCAAATCATTTTAAAAATTTGACCGCTTGTAAAATTAGTAAGCTAACGCCATTCTGGCTTTTAACCCCCAATAGGTTGTCAGCCCTGTGGTGTATTGCTTAATTTCGCCATTTTTTATTATTAGAATGGTTGGCGTTGCTTGAATATCCCACAGTTTAGAAAACTCCCCATTGGGATCATTCAGAGTCGGGAAATGGTAGCCGTTTTCGGCAAGGTAAGCATTGACCGACTCAGGACTACCTGATTTCAACGCCACGCCTAAAACCGGTACGCCTTCTTGCGCCAATCGATCAACAGCTGGCGAAGTAATTTGGCAAAAATGACACCAGCTGCCCCAGAAATAAAGCAACATCGTTTTTTCATGGCTTAATTGCGCAATAATTTGCGTCTGATTTTGGGTGTCTGTCAGCACTTGGCTGGCAAATTGCACGGGCGAACTTGGTTTGCGATACCAATCTACCGCTACACTGATTACAATAAACAGCGCGCCGTAAATCACAATATTTTTCAGCCAGTTTTTTAGTAATGCGGTTTTAGTTTGCATCTTATTTTCCTTGCTGATGATGTGTATATGCCGCAGCACCATGTGCCAACATTCTCAGTTGAGTAATCACCCGTTTTTTAAGCTTTTCGCGCTCGCTCATATTCATATCTAATGCGTGTAAGCCAGCCGTAAATACCAGCGTAACTAACCCTTCCGCTTGAATATAAGCAATGTCGCTATCGCGACTAGAATATTTAGCAGTAATATATTCGGTCAACTCTGCCACAAAATGCTTAATCTCGCGTGCAACTGCGGTACGGAAGACTAATGAAGTCCCCGAACTTTCACGCAATAATAAGCGAAAAACATTGGGACGATCTGCAATCAATTCAAAGAAGGTATCTACCGATAGCGCAACCACACTCCCGCCATTTTCAATACGCTTGCGGGCTTGGCGCATCAACTGGCGCAGTACAAGACCTGCTTCATCCACCATCGCAAGCCCAAGCTCATCCATATCTTTAAAATGGCGATAAAACGAAGTTGGCGCAATTTCTGCCTCACGAGCGACTTCTCGAAGGCTTAAATTGCTAAAACTTTTCTCTGCGCTGAGTTGGTTAAACGCTGCATCAATCAAAGCGCGGCGTGTTTTCTCTTTTTGCTGCGCACGAACACCAATATTACTCATGTTTTGCCTCAATTTCGTTGCGCATAATCTCACTTACCGCTTGTGCAAGTCGTTCATAGCGCAGACGAAGTGGTGAACCAGGACGATAGATTAAACCAATCGCGCGGTAGGGTTGTGGCTCGTCAAAGGTTAAATAATTCACCCCTTCCGTTGGCTTGGTTGCCAATTTCGGAATCAATGAAATCCCAACATCTGCCGCTACCATATTACGTAGCGTTTCTAAGTTAGTCGCTTTGAAATGTTCACTTTCTTTTGCGCCCATTGAAAGACAATAATCTAATGTTTGCGTGCGTAAGCAGTTGCCTTCATCTAAGAAAAGAAGTTCTTTTTCACGTAAATCCGATAATGGCACATGTTGCTGTTTTGCCCAAGCGTGCTTATCTGATACAGCTAAACGCATTTCTTCATTAAAGAGACGAACTTCAATAAATGGTTCGGTCTCTTTCATTAACGCTAGAATTGCACAATCCAGCTGACCTGATTCAAGCTGATCAATTACCTGTGAGCTGCGTAGTTCATAAATATAAAGCTCAAGTGCGGGGAAATATTCTTTCAGCGCTGGAATAATAATTGGCGTAATATATGGCGCAAGCGTTGGAATAATCCCAACATGAAGCGGGCCAGACATCTCTTTGCCTTGGTTGCTTGCCATCTCACGCAATACTTTTACTTCACGCAAAACAACTTTGGCTTGATCAACTAATGTAAGGCCTGCTTGAGTAAACAGCACTTTACGGCTAGTGCGCTCTAGTAAAATTGTACCTAATTCATCTTCTAATTTACGAATCTGACCGCTTAGTGTGGGCTGACTCACATTACATGCTTCTGCCGCGCGTCGGAAATGTTTATGCTCTGCCAATGCAATTAAATATTCTAAGTCTCTAATGTTCACGCAGACTCCTTTTTTATCAGTCTTACCTATCAATCAAATAAGCTGAATTATGGCACATTTATGTGTAGAATGCCCCCAGTTTTTCAAATCATCAGACCAAAACTGGGAGAAAATCATGGCATTAACTGATATGACAGGTAAAAAAGTACCTTCAGTAACTTTCCACACTCGCCAAGGCGATGCATGGGTTGACGTTACAACTGATCAATTATTCAACAACAAAAAAGTGGTTGTGTTCTCATTACCGGGCGCATTCACTCCAACTTGTTCATCAACTCACTTACCACGTTACAACGAATTAGCAAAAGAATTCTTCGCTTTAGGCGTAGATGAAATCGTTTGTATTTCTGTAAACGATACTTTTGTTATGAACGCATGGAAAGCAGACCAAGAATGTGAAAACGTAACCGTTATTCCAGATGGTAACGGCGAATTCACTAAAGGCATGGGCATGTTAGTGAGCAAAGATGACTTAGGTTTCGGCGATCGTTCATGGCGCTATTCTATGTACGTGGTAAACGGCGTAGTTGAAAAAATGTTCATCGAACCACAAGAACCAGGTGACCCGTTCAAAGTTTCTGATGCAGACACTATGATCAAATTCTTAAGCCCAGCATGGGAACCAAAACCATCTGTGTCTATCATCACTAAACCAGGTTGCCCATTCTGTGCAAAAGCGAAAGCATTGTTAGAAACCAAAGGCTTACCGTTTGAAGAAATCGTATTAGGTAAAGATGCATCAACTACATCATTACGCGCAATCACTGGCCGTACAACTGTTCCACAAGTATTTATCGGTGGCAAACACATCGGTGGTAGCGACGATTTACAAGTATACTTTGATGTAAAATAATCGTAGTTAAAAATACGAAAAAAGCTAAACCTTCTGGTTTAGCTTTTTTTTATTTTCTGCTTTTTAGCCGTAAAAGAAAAACGGTCAAATTCCAAATCTGCAGAACATCTTCAAAATCTGACCGCTTTCTTACTTCGTTTTAAAACTACAACGCTTCAATCGCTTTATACTGCTCTTGGATTTTTTCTAATCCAGATTGGTATTCCGCTTGTTTTTCGCGTTCTTTCGCAATCACCGCTTCAGGTGCTTTAGCCACGAAAGCTTCGTTACTGAGTTTGTTCTCGATACGTTTAACTTCGTTTTGATATTTTTCAATCTCTTTGGTTAAACGGGCAAGCTCAGCTTCTTTATTGATAAAGCCAGCCATTGGCACGAGCAATTCAGCATTACCAACGAGTTTTGCTACCGCAAGCGGTGCTGTTTCGTTTGCAGCTAACACTTGAACGTTGTCTAATTTCGCCATGGCTTTTAAAAGAGCGGTCTGTTTTTCGAGAATTTTTGCATTTTCTGCGCTTAAATTACGGAATAACAGATCTAAGCCTTTGCTTGGTGCGATGTTGCTTTCTGCACGAATATTACGCACCGCAACGATCACTTCTTTTAACCACTCAATTTCAGCTTCTGCTTCTGGATCAAAAGCACTATCTTCCACTTTCGGGAAAGGTTGCAACATAATGCTGTCAGCCGTAATGCCCACAAATCCTTTCACTTTTTGCCAAATTTCTTCGGTAATAAATGGAATGAGCGGGTGTGCTAAACGTAATAATTTTTCTAACACATGAACCAAAGTTTGGCTTGCCGCACGGATTTGTGCTGCATTGCCGTTTGCAAATACTGGTTTAGTTAATTCTAAATACCAGTCACAGAATTGGTTCCAAGTAAATTCATAAATCGCATTGGCACAAAGGTCGAAACGATATTGGCTTAATGAATTACGGAAAGTTTCTACGGTACGATTGAATTCTGATTGAATCCAACGATCGGCTAATGAGAATTCGATCTCGCCTTCACTTAAATCTAATTTGTCATTCGTTAAGACGAAACGGCTTGCATTCCATAGTTTATTACAGAAGTTACGGTAGCCTTCTAAACGTTTCATATCCCAGTTGATATCACGACCGTTTGAAGCCAATGCGGCTAATGTGAAACGCAATGCGTCTGTACCGTGAGCGGCAATACCTTCAGCAAACTCTTTGCGGGTCGCTTTAGCAATTTTCTCTGCTAATTGCGGCTGCATCATGTTACCAGTACGTTTTTCAAGTAGATCTTCAAGGCTGATGCCATCAATCATATCGATTGGATCAAGTACGTTACCTTTCGATTTAGACATTTTTTGGCCTTGCTCATCACGGATTAAGCCTGTTACATACACCGTTTTGAATGGTACTTGTGGTTTGCCGTTTTCATCTTTCACGAAGTGCATCGTAAACATAATCATACGCGCAACCCAGAAGAAGATGATGTCAAAGCCTGTGATTAACACATCCGTTGGGTGGAACATTTTGAGCTCTTTAGTTTGCTCTGGCCAGCCTAAAGTTGAGAATGTCCATAAGCCTGATGAGAACCAAGTGTCTAACACGTCTTCATCTTGTTTGAGTTCAACCGCAGAATCTAAGTTATATTTTGACCGCACTTCTGCTTCGTTACGCGCGACATAAACATTGCCTTCTGCGTCATACCACGCTGGAATACGGTGTCCCCACCAAAGTTGGCGAGAGATACACCAATCTTGAATATCGCGCATCCAAGAAAAGTAAAGGTTTTCATATTGTTTCGGCACGAATTGGATTTCGCCGTCTTCCACCGCTTTAATCGCCACATCAGCAAGCGGTTTCACGCTCACATACCATTGGTCGGTTAACATCGGCTCAATCGGCACGCCACCACGGTCGCCATAAGGCACTTTGAGATC
>FLSK01003111.1_pt1 | contig 22447 bp, 20 predicted proteins | sample 1550541 | NCBI WGS metagenome assembly FLSK01 (sample SAMEA4031773, study PRJEB14383) | metagenome | biome: human; feature: oral; material: saliva | place: Philippines | collected 2014
CTTTTTGCCATTATTCTCGGCACACTATGTGCGTTTTTATTAGAACGTTATCGCTTTTGGGGAAAAGGCTTTTTCCAAGTCGCCATGACGCTCCCTCTTTGTATTCCGGCTTTTGTCAGTTGTTTTACGTGGATCAGTCTCACCTTTAGAGTGGAAGGCTTCTGGGGAACCATAGGCATTATGACGCTGAGTTCTTTCCCGCTTGCTTATCTCCCTGTCGCGGCTACCTTAAAAAGACTCGACCGCTCTTTAGAAGAAGTGAGCCTTTCATTGGCTAAAAGCCATGCTTACACATTTTGGCATGCGATTTTCCCGCAACTCAAACCCGCCATCGGTAGCAGCGTATTATTAATTGCGCTTCATATGTTGGTAGAGTTTGGTGCGGTTTCTATTTTAAATTATCAAACCTTCACTACAGCGATTTTCCAAGAATATGAAATGGCCTTTAATAACAACACCGCAGCCTTACTTTCTGGCGTGTTAATGGTCATTTGTATCCTTGTTGTGATGGGCGAGATTCGTTTTAGAGGCACACAAACGCTCTATCAAAGTGGTAAAGGCGTAATTCGCCCTTATCCATTAAAAACGCTCTCAGTAAGAAAACAAATTTTAGTCGTGAGCTTTTTCATGACCATTTTTGTGCTCAGCATTGGTGTGCCAATTACTATGCTGATTTATTGGCTAACAGTGGGAAGTTCCATTGAAGGTGCGGTCGATTTTGGGGAATTTTTTACCGCCTTCACAAATTCACTGACTATATCGACACTAGGTGCAACACTTACCGTTATTTGTGCACTACCATTGGTATGGGCTGCGGTACGCTATCGCAGTAAATTGACGATTTGGCTTGATCGAATCCCTTATCTACTTCACGCTGTGCCAGGGCTTGTTATCGCATTATCGTTGGTCTTCTTTACCATCAACTATGCGTATTCGCTTTATCAAACCTTTGCCATGGTTATCGTCGCCTACTTTATGCTTTATCTTCCAATGGCACAAACGACCTTGCGTAGCTCACTTGAACAAATGTCTAGCAACATTGAAAAGGTAGGGCAAAGCTTAGGGCGTAGCAACTTTTATATTTTCCGTACCTTAGTCATTCCAGCTATGTTACCAGGGATTGCTGCTGCGTTTGCTTTAGTGTTCTTAAACTTAATGAAAGAGCTCACCGCAACCCTATTGCTGACCCCAAATGACATTAAAACGCTTTCAACCGCGGTGTGGGAATATACCTCTGATGCACAATATGCGGCTGCAACGCCTTATGCCATTATGTTAGTACTATTTTCAGGGATTCCTGTGTTTTTCCTAAAACGATACGGTTTTAAATAACGAGAAGATAAAAATGACAATATTACTCGACATTAAAAATTTGAATAAATCCTTTAATGGGCACCAGGTTCTACATAATATCTCTCTGCAATTAGAGAAAGGTGAAATTCTGTTTCTTCTTGGCGCATCCGGTTGTGGGAAAACAACCTTATTGCGTAGTATTGCTGGTTTTGAACAACCAACAAGCGGTGAGATTTGGTTAAAGAATCAACCTATTTTTAAAGAAAACCTCAATGTACCAACCCAGCAGCGCAAATTAGGCTATGTGGTACAAGAAGGCGTGTTATTTCCTCATTTAAATGTTTATCGAAATATTGCTTATGGCTTAGGCGATGGCAAAGGGAAAACTGAAGAGGAAAAACAACGCATCGAAGAAGTGATGAAACTGACGGGCATTAGCAGCCTAGCGGATCGTTTCCCGCATCAGCTTTCTGGTGGTCAACAGCAACGTGTCGCACTTGCCCGAGCGCTTGCACCAAGCCCTGAATTAATCCTGTTTGATGAGCCATTCAGTGCATTAGATGAGCATCTGAGAAATCAAATTCGTTACGATATGTTGCAAGTATTAAGAGAAAGTGGTTCCTCTGCCGTATTCGTGACCCATGATCGTGATGAAGCGCTATGTCATGCGGACAAAATTGCAGTGATTCAAGAAGGGAAAATTCTCCAAATTGCGACACCTAAAACGCTGTATTGGTCACCTCAGTATTTGTCTATTGCTAAATTTATTGGGGAAAGCATTATTCTTCCTGCAACATTAAAAAACGATGGTATTGCGACCTGTCAATTAGGTGAAATTGCCGTCGAAAATAAAGGAAATGGTCATGCGCAAGGGAAAGTATTATTCCGCCCTGAGCAATTCTCTCTTGCGAAAAAAATCCAAGATCCGACCGCTTATTTTAAAGGTGAGATTAAGAAGATTGAATCAAGAGGACGAGCTATCAATATTTGTATTGATGTTGGCGGTTATGAATTTAATATCAATGAAGATCTCATTAGCGAATACTACACAGGAGAACAAATCACGCTGTATTTATATGGGAAAGGCGTGTTCTATCATGATAAATAATCACTAGGGCAACGAGACTAAAAAACAAACCCAGTAGCTATAAAAAGTACTGGGTTTATTTTCTATCTATCGAAATGATTTTGTACGATTTTATAAAATTTCCCAACTTAAATTTGAGACTAATCGGCAGCTATCACATTTAAAATGGAGAATTTCAGCTATTGGTTCAACTAATTTCCATGCTTTCCCACAACTTGAACATTTTCGTTCGTGCTCTACCGTCGTATCTTTCCCTAACCGATAGAGATAATAATAAACTGGCGTGTGATTAACTTCTTCAATGGCTTTTGCTAAACGACGCCCAGTTTGAGTTAATACACTATCTACATGACTAATCTCTGCTAATGCCTGCGCTTCTAATACATGACCGTTCATTTGCAGTTGATCACAGGCCTGCCAATCCTCTTGCCATTTTACTAGTGTTTCACTTAATTCAGGCTCCCCTTTTAATATACGATAAAGCGGTACAGGTTTAAGTGCCTGTGTTTTCTCATCAAAACTTTTAACAGGAGAACAGCTATCCAGATGTGTTGTATAGAGCATCAACATATCTTGGTTTATAAAGCTTGCAGTTTCATCCGCTTGATAATCTTGCCCAATAATCTCAAACGATTCAAAACAAACACCATATTCTTCTGCCTCTTGTTGAACGATATCTACCCATTCACTATTCCATTTGGGCAAAAGACTTTCTTGTTCAGGTAAAGAAAGGCGTGCTTGAAAGTAGTCTTGATGAAATGTCACCCCAAATTCTCGCCCAATAATTTGTCCATTATTACGCCACTGTTCAATAATTTGGCTAATTAACGTAACTGGATCTTGCTCAAAATTCTGATAGGAAAAATTAGCGATAGCTTGGTACATGGTGTTTAATTTGCCCTGTAATAAGTTCATGCTGAACAATAGAAGTTGGCTCTTGATGAATAATGATTTCCGTCTTAGGAAAAGCCGCTAGAATCTCTTTTTCTAGCTGTTCTGTTATCTCATGGGCCTCTAAAAGCGTTAGATTGTCACGCAACTCTAAATGCAACTGAATAAAACGAGTTGCCCCTACTTGACGCGTAAGTAAATCATGTATACCGATAATTTGTGGGTTATGTGATGCCATTTGAATAATCTGTTGAACTTCTTCATCTGGCAATGCGCGATCTAATAATACCTGCACGGCTTCCCAAAACATCTTGAATGCATTAAAAGCAATATAGAAAGCGATTCCTATTGCAAATACTGCATCAGCATAAATAAAGCCAAATAAGTTTAAAATCATCGCAACAAGAATCGCCGCATTCATCAATAAGTCTGTTTGATAATGCAACGAATCGGCCTCAATGGCTGGACTTTTTGTGAGTTTTACCACTCGTTTTTGATAGATGACCAACAATGCAGTCAATACAATAGAAATGATACTGACAATAACACCAAGCTCTGCTTCAATTAAATGAGGATCTGTCAGCTTATGAACCCCCTGCAATAGCAAGAATGTCGCAGAACCGGCAATAAATGCGCTCTGTGCTATAGCTGCAAGAGATTCGGCTTTCCCATGCCCAAAAGCATGATTTTCATCAGCAGGCTGTAATGCAAAACGTAGCACAATGACATTGGTAATAGAAGCAAAGAGATCCACAACTGAATCTGTCATCGCCGCTAAAATAGAAATCGAACCGGTTTTCCACCATGCGATAGCTTTAATAATAATCAATAAGGCTGCTACAGCAATCGCTAAATGAGCAGCCCTTTTTACTAATTGTGAATAGTTTTCAGACATAGTTACTGACATTTAATCTGCCACGCTAAATAATTAAATTGGTTGGCCAGCTCAACTAATTCTGCAGTATAACTGCCAAGATGAACATTATTAGGCTGTGCCACTTGACGTTTTTCTGAATATTGAATTTGCCCATAACCACATTCAGACTGCTTGCCGCGAGAAACCTCAAGCTGAACATCATTAAAACGGCCGCTTGGTGGATAGATCACTTTGCTACGCAATTCATTATTTTCGATCCCCACCTGCGCAAAGGCTTCGGTTTCTCTAAAATGAGTTTGACGTAAAGCAACACGCGACTCCATCGTTTTACTCTTATCCGTGTCTAAAAATAACAAAATGCCTTTGTCCCATTTTTCTGCATTTTTGCTACTATCACTTGGTAAATAAAGCAAACTTTGCATTGTCTCAATTTTGTTATCTGTCACTTTTTCGTATGATTTTCCTTGGAAATTCACTTTTTCCGGCAGTGAAAAATGCTTAGGCCCACTCTGACAAGCGGCCAGAAAAATGGATAAACTTACTAAAATTGATAAACGCATTAGATAGACTCCTCTCTTTTAAATACGAATTCCGTCTCTGTAGATGAATCTGGATCAAACCAGTATCCACCATAATTAAAAGCTTTTAATTGTTCAACGTTGCTTGGCTGATTTTCTAACATAAAGCGCACCATCATACCGCGTGCTTTTTTGGCATAAAAACTAATTTGTTTAAATTTACCATTTTTCTCATCTAAGAAAATAGGCTTGATAATTTGTGCTTTTAAATACTGAGGTTTAACCGCATTAAAATATTCATCAGAAGCTAAATTAACTAGCACATTATCATTTTGTTCATCAATCGCTTGCTGTAAACATTCTGTAATGATATTCCCCCAAAAGGCATATAAATCTTTCCCTTTTGGGTTCACTAATTTTGTGCCCATTTCTAGACGGTATGGTTGCATCAAATCAAGCGGTTTTAATAAACCATATAAGCCAGATAACATACGCAAATGTACTTGTGCATACTGTACTTGTTCTGGTGTCAAAGTTTCTGCAGCTAAGCCGGTATATACATCGCCTTTAAAAGCGAATAATGCAGCTTTTGAGTTCTGTAAATTGTGTTCTAATTGCCACTGTGCAAAACGAGCAACATTTAGGCTAGCCAGTTTATCACTAATTGACATTAAAGAAGCTAATTCAGCTGGAGAGAATTTCTGACAAATCTCAATTAACTGCTGACTGTAAGCGGTCAAATTTGGTTGAGAAAATGCAAATTCAGGTGATGAGGTTTCAAAATCTAATGTTTTTGCGGGAGAGATAATCGCAAGCATACAATAACTCTTTTATTTCTATCTTGACTAAATAGCAAAAAGGCAGGAAACCCTGCCTTTTCTGATAATACTTTCGTATATCGATAATACTCGAAATTAACGTTTTGAGTATTGTGGACGACGACGTGCTTTGTGTAAACCCACTTTTTTACGTTCAACGCGACGTGCGTCACGAGTAACGAAGCCAGCTGCACGAAGTGCTGGGCGTAGAGTTTCGTCGTATTCCATTAATGCACGTGTAATACCGTGACGGATTGCACCTGCTTGACCAGAAATACCACCACCTTTAACAGTGATGTATAAATCTAATTTACCTAATAACTCAACTAATTCTAATGGTTGACGAACGATCATACGTGAAGTTTCACGACCGAAGTACACTTCTAAAGAACGTTGGTTAATAGTAATGTTACCGCTGCCCGGTTTGATAAATACACGAGCTGAAGAGCTTTTGCGGCGACCTGTGCCGTAGTTTTGATTTGCTGCTGTCATTTTTCTGCTCCGTGATTAGATGTCTAAAACTTGTGGTTGTTGTGCAGCGTGGTTGTGTTCGTTACCTGCGTAAACTTTTAATTTACGAAACATTTCACGACCTAAAGGACCTTTCGGTAACATACCTTTAACTGCGATCTCGATCACTGCTTCCGGACGACGTGCAATCATTTCTTTGAAGGTTGCATCTTTAATGCCACCTACATAGCCAGTGTGCCAGTAGTAAATTTTATCAGTTTCTTTTTTACCTGTTACAGCTACTTTCTCTGCATTGATAACAACGATGTAATCACCAGTATCAACGTGTGGAGTGTACTCAGCCTTGTGTTTACCACGAAGACGACGTGCTAATTCAGTAGCTAAACGACCTAAAGTTTTACCTGTCGCATCTACTACATACCAGTCACGTTTTACTGTTTCTGGTTTTGCTACAAAAGTTTTCATTAATTAAAATACCAAATTTAAGTTTATACCCAATATCTTTTCAGATATTACCTATTAATTTTTTCGGCTAAATCCGACCCCTTCGAGCCTTTTTTAGACCAACTTGTTTGGCGGGAAAGTCCAAACAAAAACAGGGTGCGCTAATTATACGGATTTTTAACCAAAAAGCTAATTTTTTCAGTAAGAATTTTCGTTTTTTTATGACATAACTCACATTTTCAGCCTTTAAGGGTTTATTTTTAAAAAGTAACATGCTAAAAAGATACTGAATGTTAATCAAAATAAGCGAGGATCTTATGACAGCAGAATGGACAGTCGCCGTTTGGGGCGCAATTGGCGCAGCTTTTATTGTGGGATTATTTTTCGGTGTGTTATTTACCCGCTTTAGCAGCCGCAATATCCAAAAACAGCAACAAGTTGAAGCGGAATTGAAAAATATGAAAACTCAAGCTGATGAGCAAAAACAACAGCTTGAACAACACTTTGCAGAATCAGCAACCTTGTTAACCACTTTAGCAGAAGACTATAAAAAACTTTATAGTCATTTAGCACAAAGTTCATCTCAACTATTATCTAGTGAAAAACAAGCTGAAGTACTCAAATTGTTACAACATCAAGATGAAAATCAGCCAAGAGACTACTCTGAAGGTTCATCTGGATTATTTAAAAATACATCTGAAAACTAACTATCCTCAAAAAAGCGCACGATTTAACACTCGTGCGCTTTGTCTTTAATGATCCAGTTCCTCAATCAATCTATGTTTTAATTGCTGCTTATCTTCATCACTAAAAACATCTGCTCTAGCTCTTAATACAAAAAAGTCCTCTGCTTTTTCACCAATAGTCGTAATTTTTGCATTTAATAATTCTAAGCCCAGCTGATTAAATATATGGCTGATTTGTACTAACAACCCTTCTCTATCTAACGTAAATATCTCTAGCGCAACTTGATTTTCTTGCCCATGTTCAACAAAGCGTACCTTGGTTTTCCGCTTAAATGGTTGCGCCTTCATTGGCTTTTTATTTACCGTAAAGGAAGTTGAGCTTGGATCAGTCAAGATCTTTGATAAATATGCTTGAATTTGTTGGCAACGAAGCGCATCTAACGCAGCTCCAGAAATTTCTGTCACAATAAAGCTATCGTAAATCAGTCCATTTTCTCCAGTAATAATTTGTGCATCATGAATACTGATTTTTTTCTGGCTTAACGCCTGTGCAATCCTTTCAAATAAATAAGGCTGATCATCACAATGAACAAAAATTTCTGTCGCCCCTCGCGCATATTCGTTACTAACCAATACAAGCGGGAGTTGTGACTGTTTTAAATAATGCAGCGCATGCCAAACCAATTGAGTTGGCTTATGTCGTAAAAAATAGTCATCCGTTGATTCTGCCCAAAACGTATTCAAACGTAATCGTTCTGCTGGGGTAAGTGCAAATTTGATCTGCTCTAAAGCTTGTTGACGGTTATTTTCAGCTTCTTTTCGATAATCTAACTGTTGTGCTAATTGCTGCAGCGTGAATTGATAAAGTTGCGTAAACAGTGTGCGCTTCCATTCATTCCAAAGCGTTGTATTCGTCGCACAAATATCAGCAACAGTTAAGCAAAGCAGCATTGAAAGCCGTGAGGATGTTTGAACTGTTTCCGCAAATTTTGAGATCACATTGGGATCGTGAATATCTCGGCGTTGTGCTGTAATCGACATGGTAAGATGCTCTTTAACCAACCAAGCAATATCATCTGTTTCATCTTCACTTAATCCATGTTGCTGACAGAAATGATATGCTTCTTCGGCACCATTGATTGCATGATCACCCTCTCGACCTTTTGCAATATCATGCAATAAAGCCGCTAAATACAGCTTAGCTCTTGCTTGATTTTCACTGAAAAGCTGATGACATAATGGATGCTGTGTTTTAGCCTCATCCTCAAGAAAAGACTCGATTTTTAGCATGACACGAATAGTATGCTCATCAACCGTATAAATATGAAAGAGATCAAACTGCATTAACCCACGAATTGCTTGCCATGCTGGAAAATATGCAGATAACACACCAAGTTGATGCATCGGTAAAATTGCCCGCTTAATGGCGTTGGGTTGTTCAAAAAGTGCAATAAATTGCTGGCGCACTTTTATTTCATCACATAATGGCGTTGCTCTTTTTTGTAAGGCTAATCGCAAATGACGCAGCGTATCTGCCGCCACATAAGCTTGTGGAAGTGCGGTCAAATGGTGAAATAATGTTATTACCGTTTCAGGCTGTTGTGTAAAGCATTCATTATTTTTTGCCGAAATAGCGTAACATTGCAACTGAAAAAAATCATCAAGCGGTTGATTTTCTGCTGTTTTTTGCAAATTCAAGACGGACTGTTCAAAACTATTTAGCAATAGCTGACTTAATTGAGAAACAGATTGTGTAGCTTGAAAAAAATCTCGCATCATTGTTTCAGCAGGTTGATTACCTTCGCCTTTATAACCTAATTGCTCACTCAAACTTAATTGGCGGTCAAAACGTAAACGGTTATCTGGACGTTTTAGTTGCAAATGTAATGCAAAACGGATGCGAAATAATTCCGTTTCAGCGGCTTTTATCTCTTGATACTCTTCTGGCATCAGAATTTTGGCCTTCAATAATGATTCAAAAGAGGCCATACGATAATGCCGTAGCATAATCCAAGAGAGTAAATGTAAGTCACGCAAACCACCTGGACTATGTTTAATATCTGGCTCTAAATTATAACTGGTGTTGTTATAGCGAGCATAACGCTCTTCTTTTTCCGCTAATTTCGCTTGGTAAAATTGTGCTATCGGCCAAAAATCCGCTTGATAAATTCGCTCTTTTAGTTGCTGCCATAATGATGAATTACCGAATAAAAATCTTCCTTCATACATATTAGTTGCAACCGAAAGTTCTTCACGTCCAACCGTTATGCATTCTTCTACAGTACGAATCGTAGCTCCTACCTGCAGTTTAAGATCCCATAGAGTATTCAGTAGCGCATTCATACTTTGTTGTGAAACTTCGTTCAACGGTGCTTGCGTTAGGATCAAAATATCCAAATCCGAAAGGGGAAACATTTCTCTTCTGCCATAACCACCTACTGCAATGAGCGCTAAATCTTGCCGAGCCGCAAAACCAAATTGCTGCCAGAGTTTTTTCAACATTTCATCATAAAACTGGCTACGTTGATGCAATAAAGCTACTACATCATGGGTTGCAAAATCTTGTTGTTGCTGAAGGTTAAAGGTACTAAGAGAATCTTTTAACGTCATACATATGTTCCCAATAAAAAAGCGGTCTAATTTTGCAAAACTTTTACAAATTTAGACCGCTTGTTTAAATTAGCCTACAACTTTTGGTAGGTCTAAAAATGGAATGATGATAATAATCACACCTGCAATAAAGGCAAGAATCAGAGCAACGTTTCCGCCAATAACACGATACGGAAGATTCGGATGCGCAACTCGTGCTCGCCATGCCAATAAAACTGGAAGAATAATACCGTAATAGGCAAACAGTAAACCAGCATAACCTAATGCCGCAATAAAGGCTTCTTGCCAGAATAACGCAAATAATAACGGTGGCACAAATGTCACTAACGTTAATAACGCGCGGTTTTCTTTCATATTTACACGTTTACGTAAATCGTCCATACATTCGAAGATACCTAATGCCACACCTAAGAATGAAGTAATCAGCGCAAGGATGGAGAATAAGCGCATCATTTCGCCTAATACACTGCTTCCTGTTAATATACTCGTTGCTTTAATTAAGCCGTTTAATGTTGGATCAGATTTTAAGATCTGAACAAATTCACCTTGAGAAAGTACACCGTGGGTCGCTAGTTGCCATAGCACATAAGCAATTAACGGAATCGCGGTACCAATGTAAATCGCAATACGGATTTTACGAATATCCGCATTTAAATAGGTATTGATACTTGCCATGATCACGTGGAAGCCAAATGAGGTGAAGAAAATTGGAATTGCTGAAATAATTAGAAGATTATCTAACGGCACCGCAGTCAAGTTTTCTAATTTAGCTTTAGGTAACATTAAGATCAATACTGCTGCGAATGCAATAATTTTGCCGATAAACAGTACGCGAGTTAATCCATCAACGCCTTTAATTCCCATTACAACGAAAGAACCCAATATGATGGTAAAGATTAAAATACCGATTTGTTCGGTCGTTTTCGCATCCCCCATTTCTGGTAAAATCCCTGAAAGCAATGAGCCGCCGCCAGAAATATAAGCTGCTAATAAAGCATATAATAGAACTAATAAACTAATCGTAGCCGATAAACGCCCGCCAATACCCAAATACTGCTCTGCTAAACTTGCAACCCCCACATCTTGACGTGGTGCAGTTTGGTAAACTTCCATAAATAATAAGCCTGTATAGGCTAATAATGCCCAAAGCCCGATCAATAACGCTAATGTTGCACTAAAACCCATACCGGCAGAAGTCAGTGGCATGGCAAGCATTCCAGCCCCAATGGTTGTGCCTGCAATCATTAAGGCACTACCTAAGATCTTATTTTTCATAATAACCTCTAAATAAAAATATTCTGCATTCTAACAAAAATCTGCTCAAAATGGAGCAGACTCATTCTATTTTTCCATTCGACAAGCGGTCATTTTTTTGCAAAATTTTGCAAGAATTAAACCGCTTGTCTGTTTTCGTCTTAGCCAACCACTTTCGGTAACAGCCCTTCTTGAATCAAGAATGGAACGATCACGATAAAAATCCCGATAACTAACGCCAATAATAAAGAAAGACTACCACCTTTTACACGATAAGCTAATGTTGGGAATTGTTTACGCACACGCCAAACTATCGCTATCGGTAAAATAATCGCATAGAACGCAAACATTTGACCTGCATAGCCTAACGCCATAATGAAACCTTGCGGGAAAAAGAAGGCAAAAAGCATTGGAGGAATAAACGTCAATAAGCCTAACGTTTTACGACCAGCCGGTAAATTAACACGTTTTAATAGATCTTCTAAAGTTTCAAACAAGCCTAATGCCACCCCTAAAAATGAGGTAATTAAGGCTGCTGCAGAAAATACGCGCACTGTAATACCAATCCATGCGCTGCCAGTCACTTCATGTGCAGCTTCGGCTAAGCCATTTAATGTCGGATCTTTATCTAATAGTGCTAAAAATTGTGTTTGACTTAACACACCATGTGTTGCTAATTGCCATAAAAGATACGCAACTAAAGGAATTGCCGTACCCACTAAAATAGAAATTCGTAGCGCCTTAACATTGCCCTCAAGGTATTTATTTAAACTTGGAATAGAACCATGAAAGCCGAATGAAGTAAAGAAAATCGGCAAGGCAGAAATTAGTAGCGCCTTATCAATCGGCATCTCTAATAAGTTTTCTATTGATACTTTGGGTAGCAATAAACCGAGCACCACAATGAACGCCAACATTTTCGTAAAGAAAATGATACGGTTAGCGACATCAACGCTAGTGGTACCAGTCACAATAAATGAACCAAAAAATAACGTAAAAATCACACCGGCAACTTTGATGGTTGTGTCTTTATCAACAATCGTTGGTAATACGCCACCAAAAATCGAACTCGCCCCTGAAACATAAGCTGCTAAAATCGCATAAAGGAAAATCACTAAGACGGCTGTTGAAACTACTCGCCCAAAGGTGCCGTAGTATTTTTCAGCTAAAGTACCTAAACCAACATCACTATCTACGGTTTGATATGCTTCAACAAAAAGCAATGCGCTAAAAGCAAGCAAAAGCCAAAGTGAAACTAAAAGTAATGTTGTAAACCCAAAACCGATACCAGCTGAAGTTAATGGCATAGCCAACATGCCGGCACCGATAGTCGTTCCTGCAACAATCAATGTGCTGCCTAATGTTTTGTTTTGCATAACCACCTCATAATTGATGAATTGGTGGCATTCTACCTCAATATTCTTTAAATGTAACGAATTATTTTCACTGTAAACTTTTAATTACACAAAATAAAAAAGGCTAACCTAATAAGTTAGCCTTTATCAACATTCTAATTCTTTAAATAGAGTAATCTTCTTTTAATAAATGGCGATATGCATAAAGATAAGATGCTCCAACAAATGCCGCTCCACCTGTCACATTTCCTAAAAAAACTGGGATCATATTAAGAAAGAATTCCCCCCAAGTTACATTAGCCCCCACAAAAATACCTGCTGGAATGATAAACATATTCGCAACAAAGTGCTGTAGGCCAATCAATACGAAGATCATAACTGGAAACCACATTGCTAAGATCCGCCCAGAGGTTTGTTTCGCACCAAAATAGAACCAGATTCCCATGCACACCATCCAGTTACACGCAATCGCAGAAATAAATGCTCGGCCGAAATCCATTTGTACTTTTGCCTGTGCAATTGCAATCGTTTTTGCAGCTGCCCCACCTTCTGCCAAACCGACGTAATGACCTAAGAAATAAGCCATGAATAGCGCACCGGCTAAGTTACCTAAGCTAACGACAATCCAATTTCGAAATAATTTCTTGAAACTGACTCGATGAGTTAATCGGCCTAACGCCATCATCATCATATTTCCCGTCGCTAATTCCCCACCACCAATAAGAATACAGATTAAACAAATTGGGAATACTGCAGCACCTAATAAAGTTGCTAAACCACCCCATTCGGCAGGAATACCGCTGACTACTTTAAGATAAGCCATATACCCGAAACTGACATAGCCCCCACCTAAAAAGCTGAGAATGGCCAATGTTTTCAAATGCCCTTCAGATTTGGCATAACTTTTATCAATGACATCTTGTAAGATTTCATGAGGGTAAAGATCACGATGTTGCATATGTTTTCCTTCTATAATGATTAAAATTATTAGTGGCTAAAATGTAACAAATCTATGCAACGGCCCAAAAGAACTCCTCTCTATATTGTGTGTGTTTTAGTTATAACAAAGGATATAAACAAAACGGCTAAGCGTAATGCCTAGCCGTTTGAATTATGGTGTCGTAGTCGATGTAGGCTCTTTAAGCTCTGCACCGAATACAGCTCGATATTCTAGTGGATCATTCGCTTTTAGTTCTTCATGACTAAAAGCTAATTTTACTTCACCAACCACGCCTTTTGCAGACTCACCTACAAATTTGGCTTGATAGCGACTTTCATCTTCATTGAATTCACTCCCTTTTAAAGATACTGCCCCTGTGGTTAACGTATTACGTTGTAAATTAAATGCCTCACTCTGCTCTAGCATAATTTTTTTATTGAGCAATTTACTGTCAATTTCTCCAGAAATCGTTTTATTAGCCCAATCTGCAGTTAAATGAACCGTTCCATCTTCTGTTGGGAGTGTAGCTTGCGTAATATCATAGCTAGTAAATCCTGCATCTGCACTATCAACATATCGGCGTACACTTGCAATGACTTTACCTGTATATTCCGCTTTACCACTTAATCGTTCTACCACCTCTTTACGATAACGTAGTTCACCATCGTTATTCGCATATGGTAAATCTTCCGATTTTACTTGAGCGTTTTCTTCCCCATCGTTGGTATAACGATTGTTTAATGCAGTGGTAAAATAAACTACATCATTACCGTTAGTAAACATCGCACCATAAGAGGCATAAGGCGTATTTCTGAAAATATAGTTAATTTTATCTACAGACTGCTTTGTCCATTTTTGTGTTGTAAGGTCATATTCAACCAATGAACCTTTAAGAGACGGATCTGCAATACTTCCTTGATAAGTGTGATTAAGATTTTTTCCAATTTCAGTAATATTCAGACCTATCTCTGCATTTTCATCTTTATCGAAAGGGGAAATCTCTGAAATAGACTCGTTCGACCATTCACTAAATGGAATTTGTCCTTCATAAGCACGAATTTTCTCAGCAACATAGCGATCACTTCGACTACTCGTATCTGTAATTGAATTAACTTTTAAATTCCGCCACCCTTGTTCACCAGAAATCGTTTGCGGTTTTTCTTCAATTGGCTTGACTGTATTTGGATCGATAGTTTCTGGTTTACTTTCCTCTTTTGCGCCAGCTTGATTGCTTGCACCATCAGAAACTGACATACAACCACTTAAATTGAATGCCAATAAGAGACTACAAGCGGTCATTTTTAATGAAATTTTTACCATATTAAATTCTCCTTTTAATATTTATAGTTAGCGGTGAAAATTGCTGTTCTACCACGGGCATAGTTATTAAGCACAGACTGATTTCCGTCATACATGGTATAAAGTCGTTGAGCTGCGGAGTCGTTACCAGCATCAAGCGGATCAACATATTTTTTATTGAAGATATTTTGTAACTCTGCTTTTAACACTAAGTTTTTGATAGGCTCATAACTTACATATACATCGTAGATCATCGGCTGTTTACGAATTTCTTCTGTTTTTTTCACCACCTCAATACGGTCACCATCATTGATTGCACCGCTTATACCATATAAATAACGCTCCTCTAAAGTCGCTCTTTTACTTTTACCGTAATAACGCATAATTCCGCCTAATACCAATTTTTGGTCGAGCCAGCGGCTTCCCATTTCAAGGCGTGCATAATCTTTTGGTAACATACTCACTTTAGTTAAGCCATTACCTTGCTTGAGTAAGTCTGCCATTGCCACATTATTACGCGCAGGGCTAGTATCACTATAATTAGTAGGCTGATTAGTCACCTGATATGCATAAGCAAAATTAGTAAAGAAACGACCCACATCGTAATTTAATTCAATCTCTACCCCTTTCTTATGTACAGCATCGCGATAATTGCGATGTTGAATGGAATACGGGATTTTTTCTGACCAATCTGGGCGTTTATCCCACCAATATCCCCATGCATTATGGATATAATTATCAATCCGAGTTTGGTAATAAACAACTTTAAGACCGAACACATCATCAGCTTTTAGCGCTGATTTTTTATACGAATTAAAACCAATTTGATAAGTTTTTGCTTTTTCTGGTTTTAAATTTAAGTTAGTACCCGATGCTCCAATTTGAGAGAAATACATTTCTTGGATATTTGGCATTCTATGGGTGCGAGAAAAACTAACAAACGGAGAAAAATAATCTTTAACGTTAGCACTTAATACTACAGAATGATTTACCGCACTACGTTTTCCACCTTTTCTAACTAAAGGCTCATAAATCTCTCGGCAAGTTTGAAGATCTTCACTACAACCAGCTTCCTGATAAGCTTTAGAATCTTTCCCAAAGGTTTTTACAAAATCCGCATAATCTTTGTAGTATTCTGCAACATCACCATTAAAGCGATATTGTAATAAGTTTACGCTGTAATCTGCTTTAAAAATGCCTTTTGAAAGACTATTATCTAAATAAAAGCTATTAAAGCGTTGTTCACCGTTTGGATACACTGGTGTTGATTTCTGTGGAAGAATTTGAAAGTTTCCACTATCACCGCCTAAACTACTTTGTAATCCTTTAACATGATCTTGATAAAATAGCGCAAGCTCTTCTGGAAAACGATTTCTGTCATAACGGTTTTTTAATAAATTCACACCTACTGTCGTTTGTAAATCAACTGATTTAGGTAAGAAAAAATTAAAGGTATTGTGTACATCTAGTGTATTCGCTTTATTCGTTAGCACTAAATTTTTCTTAATTGGCCAACCACTAAATTCAGAACCAACAGGGTATCTTTGTTTTCCATCATTATATGCCGCTAAAATAGAGAGATTGAGGTAATCATTCTTTTTGAATTGATAATCAGCTTGGTAATTCTGATTTTCGACTTTGCGAATGCCTATATGATTATTCATTTGACGATATTGTAGATTCAATGAATGAATATCATCTGCATACTCAAATTTTACTAAATGGCTGTGCGAACGCTGACGTAAACTTTCAGGATCAATGGGACGAACATCAAATTGTGGCTTATCAAAGCGGTTAAAAAGACTATTTTCTTCCGCTGGCGAAGTAATCGTCGCTTCATTCACCAGTTGCGGATTATCTAATAAGTTTACGTTTTTACGACAAAGATTTGTTGCCTCTTCATCAGTTTGGAAATAGTAGTTATCGCATTCAAGTCCAGCCGTATTAAATGTTCGTTGTTTAATACGTGCTAATACATCCGCGCCTAAATTACCAATTTTGGTGCTTCCTCCACCGACTTTATAGTTTTGGGCTACTTCTCGTTGACTATAGCCATATAGAAAACCAATATAGCCATTGTCTAACCATTTGCGAGTGGCAAACGTTCCCATAAAATTAGGTTTCGTATCATTTGAGCCTGTTAATCCTTTAAATAACACGCCAACATTATTTTCAGGATCTACCACATCATTTACGCCAAGCGTACGAAAATTAGCCGAACCAAATAATGCATTAGCACCACTTGCTCCACTGAACGTTCCTTTTGTTAAATCAACACCTGCAATAAAGTTGGGATCTATCGCAGCCCCAAATTGTGCATTACCACCCGCTCGTCCATTACCATCAGATGCAGTAGCATAAAAAGTTTGTGACACACCATCGACCATTGTATTAGCGCGTCCAAAACCACTCTCACCTCGAATGTTTAACGCTACCACACCAGTAGATTTATCTTGTTGCGTAAAAGCACCAGGCATACTGCGAACAATATTATCAATGCTTTGACTTTGTTTAAAAATGTCTTGTTTAGTGCTACTAGCTTTAGCTTCAGTAAAGATTTTTTTCTCACTGGAAATGTCATGTTCCACAACGCTAACTTCATCTAAAACGGCTTCTTCAGCTTGTACAGAATGGATGCTTTGCAATATTGCAAGTGTGATTAAATTGATTTTTGTGATCGACTTCATATCTCTATCCTCCAATCATGAGATTTAGTCTTTAAGAAAATAGATAGGCTCAACCAAATGGTTAAGCCTAATCTCCTTTTAAAATTAAAACGGGTAAATGTTGTCTTGTTATATACCCATAAAAATAATATGTCTAACTTAAAGAAAATGCAAGTAATTCTTGATGAGATTGAGAGGATAAAATGCGCAGTCGAAAAAAAACTGAATTTATTTCTAAATTCAGCTTTTTAAAGTTAGGTATTAAGCATCAGCTTGATTATCAGATACGTTAGGTTCAACTTTCGTTTCAGATTCTAAATCTGTTTTGATTTTATCATCTGATTTTGGTTGCTCATCCTTTGGTTTATCATTCCAACCAGAAGGTTCTCCGACTGGACGACGAGCCATTAAGTCATCAATCTGATTACGATCAAGGGTTTCGTATTTTAACAATGCATCTTTCATCGCATGTAAAATATCCATGTTGTCTTCAAGCGTCTGTTTAGCTCGATTGTAGTTGCGGTCAATAATTTTACGCATTTCAACATCAATCAATTTTTGCGACTCTTCAGAAACACCTTTAATTGCGCCCATTCCATCTTCATTTTGGTAGAAAATAGGCCCAAGCTCTTTAGAGAAGCCCCATTGCGTTACCATTGCTCGTGCGATTTGTGTCGCACGATGAATATCTGATGAGGCTCCAGTGGTGATTTTATCTTCACCAAAAATTAGCCCTTCAGCAATTCGACCTGCAAATAAAGTAGAAAGCTGGCTTTCTAATTTAGTGAAGGTTTCACTGACACGGTCACCTTCTGGTAAGAACTGCGCAAAACCTAATGCTTGACCACGAGGGACAATCGTCACTTTATTCAGTGGGTCATGCTCTGGCATTAAGTAACCGACAATAACATGACCCGCTTCATGATAAGCTGTATTTATAATCTCTTTTTCAGTCATCGTATTCGAACGACGCTCTGGTCCCATGTTGATTTTATCGCGAGCTTGCTCAAAATCTTCCATAGTAACTACACGACGATTTTTACGTGCTGCAAATAAAGCGGCCTCATTCACTAAGTTCGCTAATTGTGCACCTGAATAACCAGGTGTGCCACGAGCAATTTGCATTGCATTCACATCATCTGCAAGCGGTACTTTTTTCAAGTGAACTTGTAAAATTTGCTCACGGCCTTTTACGTTTGGCAAATCAACGGTAACTTGACGGTCAAAACGTCCTGGGCGCGTTAATGCATCATCCAATACATCAGCACGGTTCGTTGCTGCAATGATAATGACCCCTTCAGAACCTTCAAAACCATCCATTTCTACTAACATTTGGTTTAATGTTTGTTCACGTTCATCGTGACCACCGCTAAAGCCAGCTCCACCGCGTTTACGACCAACTGCATCAATTTCATCAATAAAAATGATACAAGGTGCATTTTTCTTCGCCTGTTCAAATAAGTCACGTACACGAGAAGCACCCACACCGACGAACATTTCTACAAAGTCAGAACCTGCCATAGTAAAGAAAGGAACTTTCGCTTCACCAGCAATCGCTTTAGCTAATAAAGTTTTACCTGTTCCTGGTGGGCCAACCATTAAAATACCTTTGGGAATACGGCCGCCCAGTTTTTGGAATTTGCTTGGATCACGCAAGAAATCAACCACTTCACCAACTTCTTCTTTCGCTTCATCACAACCTGCCACATCTGCAAAGGTCGTTTTTACTTGATCGGCAGTCAGCATCTTCGCTTTACTTTTGCCAAAGCTAAATGCCCCTTTACCGCCGCCCCCTTGCATTTGGCGCATATAGAACACCCAAAACCCAATTAGAATAATAATTGGAAATGAGGAGATAAGCAGTTGCACAAATACATTGCGGCGCTCTTCAGGTTGACCGGTTACTGTTGCATCTGTTTTTGATAAATCCGCTAACAAATCACGATCGTACATCGGCATTACTGTTTGATATTTAGTGCCGTCTTTTTTAGTCACACTGATCGTTTCACTATTACTTTTCATATCCACATCTTTTAAAGTATTCGTACGAATATCATTTAAAAAGGTGGAATACGCCACAGTGTTGTTATTCCCAAAGTTAGAATTAAAGCCTTCAAATGCCGTCATCATCACAATGGCAACCACAACCCAAAGAAGTATATTTTTAACCATATCGTTCAAGGTTAATGTCCTCTTTAACTAATAAAAAATCTTTACTCGGCTTATCAATTAGCCTTTATAGCCTGTTGCAACAATATAAACTTCTCGAGAACGATCCCTTGAAGCCTCAGGTTTGCGTACTTTTACCGTACAGAACATTGCCCGAATATCACGCAAATACTCATCAAAGCCTTCTCCTTGGAATACCTTGACAACAAAACTGCCATTTGGTGCTAATACTTGGCGACACATATCTAAAGCAAGTTCTACTAAATACATTGCTCGAGGAATGTCTACTGATGGCATACCGCTAAAATTGGGCGCCATGTCAGACATCACTACATCGACTAAACTATCGCCAACACGTTCTAACAAAGCATTGAGCACACTTTCTTCTCTGAAATCGCCTTGTAAGAAATCTACACCCACAATTGGATTCATATCCAAAATATCACAGGCTATAATTCTCCCTTTACTGCCAATTTGTGTCACGGCATATTGCGACCAACCACCAGGAGCTGCACCTAAATCAACCACGGTCATTCCAGGTTTAAACAATCGGTCAGTTTGCTGAATTTCATCTAGTTTGAAATAAGCTCGGGAGCGTAATTTTTGTTTATGTGCTTTTTGCACAAATTGATCTTTAAAATGCTCCGCAAGCCAACGGGAAGAGCTTGCACTTCTTTTTCTACCCATAAATTCTCTTTCTCTTACTATTAAAGGTATAGTGTACCATAATAAGGTCTCTTTGGCGTGATTCAAGTCAAGATGTAAAATATTTATTTCATGATTCTACTATCAAACTCTTAAAACTTAAGCAACGGTTCACTAATTTCAGTTTTACAATTTCCAATTCCCCCTGTATAATACGCCCGCAATAATTTCTAGCTCAATTTTTCATATTAAAAAGGAACTATTGCAATGTCATTACGCATTAAACAAGAAGCGCTTACCTTTGACGACGTTCTGCTCGTCCCAGCTCACTCAACTGTTCTCCCAAATACTGCCAACCTTTCAACCCAACTTACCAAAGAAATTCGCCTAAATATCCCAATGCTTTCCGCTGCAATGGATACTGTCACAGAAACCAAATTAGCCATCTCTTTAGCACAAGAAGGCGGTATCGGCTTTATTCATAAAAATATGACTATCGAACGCCAAGCAGATCGTGTTCGTAAAGTAAAAAAATTCGAAAGTGGTATTGTTTCTGAACCTGTGACTGTTTCTCCTGATTTAACCCTTGAAGCACTTGCTGAAATGGTGAAGAAAAATGGCTTTGCAGGCTATCCTGTTGTAGATGGGGAAAATAATTTAATCGGTATCATTACTGGTCGTGACACTCGTTTCGTAAAAGACTTAAACAAAACCGTTTCACAGGTAATGACGAAAAAAGAACGCTTAGTGACGGTAAAAGAAGGTGCCACTCGTGATGAAATTCTTGCACTCATGCACGAACATCGTGTAGAAAAAGTACTTGTAGTAGATGATGCTTTCAAATTAAAAGGCATGATCACCGTTAAAGACTTCCAAAAAGCGGAACAAAAACCAAATGCATGTAAAGATGAATTCGGTCGTTTACGCGTAGGTGCGGCTGTTGGTGCAGGCCCTGGTAACGAAGAACGTATTGATGCATTAGTTAAAGCAGGCGTAGATGTATTGTTAATCGACTCTTCTCACGGTCACTCAGAAGGCGTATTACAACGCGTTCGTGAAACTCGTGCAAAATATCCAAACTTACCTATCGTTGCGGGTAACGTAGCAACGGCTGAAGGTGCTATCGCACTTGCAGACGCAGGCGCAAGCGCAGTGAAAGTAGGTATCGGACCAGGTTCAATTTGTACTACTCGTATTGTAACCGGTGTAGGTGTTCCGCAAATCACTGCTATCGCAGATGCAGCGGCGGCATTAAAAGATCGTGGTATTCCAGTTATCGCGGACGGTGGTATCCGTTTCTCTGGTGATATTGCAAAAGCTATCGCTGCAGGCGCAAGCTGTGTAATGGTTGGTTCTATGTTTGCTGGTACTGAAGAAGCACCAGGTGAAATCGAACTTTACCAAGGCCGTGCATTTAAATCTTACCGTGGTATGGGGTCATTAGGCGCAATGGCGAAAGGTTCATCAGATCGTTACTTCCAATCTGATAATGCTGCAGACAAACTCGTACCAGAAGGTATCGAAGGCCGTATTCCATATAAAGGTTACTTAAAAGAAATCATCCATCAACAAATGGGTGGGTTACGTTCTTGCATGGGCTTAACTGGCTGTGCAACCATCGAAGAATTACGCACAAAAGCGGAATTCGTTCGCATCAGTGGTGCAGGTATTAAAGAAAGCCATGTTCATGATGTAACCATTACTAAAGAAGCGCCAAACTATCGTATGGGTTAATGATGAGTAAAAGAGCGGATAAATTTGACCGCTCTTTTAACCTATAATTAAGAGGCTAAAATGAAAAAACTCGCATTACTTATTCCTTTTATCGTATCAGGTTGCTCACTTTTCGGACCAACATATACGGGAAAAACAACTGCAAGTTATTTACTAAAATCGGATACAGAAAGTAATATCAATCTGTTTTTTAGAGCAATTCATAATTGTACGCCCAAACAAATTCATACTCAGATCAATGATGTAAAAATCGACCCTAAAACATCTACTGTCGATTCAGTAGATGAAACTTGGACAGTAACTGGCTGTAACCAAACTGAAATATTTAAAATTAAATATACCAATGATGGTCAAGATGGCACTTACATCAATATGAGAAAACAAAACTAACGCAAGGTAAAAAATGACAAACATCCACAATCATAAAATTCTGATCCTCGACTTTGGTTCACAATATACTCAACTGATTGCACGTCGTGTGCGTGAAATCGGTGTGTACTGCGAACTTTGGGCGTGGGATGTGACTGAAGAACAAATCCGTGAATTTAATCCAGACGGTATTATTCTTTCTGGTGGTCCTGAAAGTACCACCGAAGCAAACAGCCCGCGTGCACCAGAATATGTATTCCATGCTGGTGTGCCAGTATTAGGTATTTGCTACGGCATGCAAACCATGGCGATGCAACTTGG
>FLSK01376814.1_pt1 | contig 22133 bp, 13 predicted proteins | sample 1550541 | NCBI WGS metagenome assembly FLSK01 (sample SAMEA4031773, study PRJEB14383) | metagenome | biome: human; feature: oral; material: saliva | place: Philippines | collected 2014
GCCTTCTGACCATTCACCAAACAGTAGCAGTGGCGGTTGCCCAAATGGCGGTTTAAGCCGTCAGCGTAGCCGATTGGAATTGCTGCAATCACACTGTCATGGTCGATTGTTCCCTTGCGAGAATAGCCTACCGTGTCACCAGCTGGTACGTTACGCAGCTGCAGGATGGTAGTCTTCAATGTAGAGATATTGTTGATTGTCTTGTTCGTTCGTGGGTTGATACCATAAAGACCTAAGCCCAATCGACACATATCCATCTGACGTTCAGGGAAGTGTTCGATGCCCGAAGAGTTGTCCATGTGGCGGATAATCTTATGGCTGAAAGCAGCTTGAAGCTTCTTACTACCCTCATCGAAGAGCGCAAACTGATGAGCAGAGAACTCGTCGAAGTTGTCAGCATCAGAGCCAACGAAGTGAGAGAAGACCGAACGAGGGATGATAGCGTTCTGTTGTTTCAGTCGCTTAATCAGTTCGTCCATATCCTTCTGTGGGTCAAAGCCTAATCGATGCATACCCGTATCGAGTTTAATATGAACAGGGAAGCCCGTGATACCCTCCTTCTGTGCAGCCTTCACGAGTGCATCCATGAGTCGGAAGCTATATACCTCTGGCTCAAGGTCGTAGTCGAAGAGCGTCTTAAAGGAAGTCATCTCTGGGTTCATAATCATGATATTGCTTGTGATACCGTTCTTACGGAGCGTCACACCCTCGTCGGCAACAGCCACAGCGAGGTAGTCAACACGATGATCCTGTAAAGTCTTTGCAATCTCTACGGCACCAGCTCCATAGGCATCAGCCTTAATCATACAAACCAATTTCGTCTCTGGTTTGAGGAAAGAGCGATACCAATTGAGGTTGTCAACAACGGCATTGAGGTTTACTTCCAACACTGTTTCATGCACCTTCTTCACCAAGAGTTCTGTCAGTCGGTCGAAACCAAACTGTCGTGCGCCCTTCAATAAGATTACCTCATCGTGCAAGTTAGCGAATACATCGCTGTGGATAAAGGAGTTGACGGTAGCAAAGAAATGCTTTTCGCCTAAATGCTTAAAGGCAGAACGCTGTGCCAAGAGTCCTTCACCAATACCGATAAACTTCTCAACACCACGCTTCTCACAGAGGAAAGCCACCTTATTATATAGGTCTTTATCTGTGTCACCACTCTGCAGGATATCGCTCAGAATCAATGTGCGACGACGTCCCTTATGGTCAGGACGACGATTCATGAAGTCGAGTGCAATATCGAGTGAGTTGAAATCAGAGTTGTAAGAATCGTTGATAAGCGTACAGCCATGCTGTCCCTCCTTCACCTCCAAGCGCATAGCGACTGGCTCTAACTGTGCCATTCGCTCGCTGATAGTAGCAGGGGTGAGTCCTAAATGGAGTGAAACGACTGCGCAGGTGATAGAATTCTCAACGCTGGCATCGTCAATGAAAGGCAGTTTATATTGTCCTTCCGTCTGTCCTTTCCATACATATGAAACGGTTGTTTCAATGTCTTTCTTCTCGATAGCTTTGATATAGAAGGCTGCCTCCGTATTCTTTACAGACCAATCGAGCTTCTGACCCTTATAATCATACTGGCTTAAACACTGTGCCATCACCTCATTATCGGCAGAATAGACGATTGCCTCGGTGTCGTGGAAGAGCTTTATCTTCTCGTGGCACTTAGCTTCTAAGGAAGGGAAGTTCTCTTGATGGGCAGTACCTAATGTGGTGAAGACACCGATAGTAGGCTGGATAATGTCGCGCAATGCCATCATCTCGCCGGGTTGACTGATACCCGCTTCAAACACTCCGACCTGTGTATTCTCGTTTAAGAGCAGTACTGACAGTGGAACACCTATCTGTGAATTATAGCTACGAGGTGAACGTGTGACCACCATCTGCGGAGAAAGCAACTGATAAAGCCACTCCTTGACCATCGTCTTACCATTTGAACCCGTGATGCCGACTATCGGAATCAAGTATTCATCGCGATGACGTTCAGCCAGTCGCTGCAAAGCTTCCAGCGAACCAACCACCTTCAAGAAGTTAGAATCAGGATAACGAGTTGCCCAATCCTCAGGCACTACCTCCACGACAAAGTTTCTCACACCCCTTGCATAGAGTTCTGGGATGTAATTCTGTCCGTCGTTACGCTCAGTTTTGAGCGCAAAAAACAATGTTTCTTCAGGGAAACACAGAGAGCGGCTGTCGGTAAGTACAAAGCTTATATTTGCATCCTTATCACCATAACGGCGTGCGCCAATGAGCGTCGTTACTTTCTCAATAGTATAATTCATTACTATCTAAATTGTTTTATATCTTATGCAAAGATAGTGAAAAGTCTTAATACAGCATATTATCCTTGCTGTTTTTTCGTCTTATCATTTAATATAATATCGGTGAGCGCACTTAGGGCACACTCCTTTTATCATATAATTGATGGATGATTGTTCGTATCCTGCAGGCAACTCGACCTGTGGAATGTGTATGTCATTGAGACAATAGGTGCGATGACAACGCTCACAATAGAAGTGTACGTGCATGTCTTCATCTTCTTCATCGTCATCGCTGAGACATAATTCGTAGCGCACTATATCATTTCCGTCTTCCAACTGATGTACTAAATGTTGCTGTTTGAACAATGAAAGTGTACGGAAAATATTTGACTTGTCAATCGTTTGAATCTTTGCTTCCAACTCTTTTATAGAGGCTGGGTTGTCCAATCCTGACAGTGTTCGTGCTATGAGAATGCGATTTGCGGTCAGTCTAATACCATGTGCTTTCAGCAGTGCTTCGATCTGCTTGTCATTCATTTCTTCCATAGTTATAAATTCAATTCTATATTGGGATATTTTAGTTCCAACATCTTGGCTTTTTCCTTTGTTTTCTTTATGAAATCCTGATAAGCCGCAGCCTCTGGATGAAATGGGCGGTGCGCCAATGCCTCTTTGATAGGTCGCCATTCCTCCAGAAACTGTTTGGCTTCTGCAGAGAAACAGGTTGCCACAAGCTGTTCCCAGATGTATTCTACAGCCTGCTCGTTGGGGTGCAGCATATCTGCTTTGTAGAAACGATAGTCGCGCAATTCGTCGTTGACAATCTCATAGGCTGGGAAGTAATAGACCCTTTCTCCTTCTTCCTTAATCACCTTGTCGGCAGCCAACAGCAGCACAGCCTTTGACAACTGACTTCCGTGATAGCCATACTTGGCATAACGGATAGGGCTGACCGTGATGATAATATTGACCTTTGGATTCGCTTGGCGTAGTAGGGTGATCGCCTCGCGCAGTGCGTCGGCACACTCCTCAACCGTAAGTTCGCGCTCTTCAAACTCTCGTTGTGGACGTTTCTGGCAGTTGTCAACAATCTCGCCTGTAGCTCGCTCCACATAGACATGGTTTGTTCCCAATGTGAATACGGCTGTGTCAAATGTGTGGTTTGCCACCTTCTTCGCCGTATGTAGCACTGAAACAGGGTTATACATCACACCGAAGGGGTTTACCATGGCACGAAACTTCTCTTCTTCGAATCGCTTGCCAATATTGTCGGCAAAGCACGACCCTACAAAAAGAATCCGCTCACAAGGTTCCAACTCAAATGTTGGACGGGGGATGTTGACAATTGTTCTAAATTCCATTGAGCGCAAAGGTAAGAAAAAAATGGATAGAATACTCAAATGGAAAGAATATTTTTCATACTTTTGCCAAAGAAAGTTGCTTTATAAATTTTAGCTAATGTACACATACAATTACCCACACCCAGCCGTAACGGCTGACTGTCTTGTTTTTGCCCGCACTGATGAGGGGATAAAACTGCTGTTGATACAGCGGAAAAACGAACCTTGTAAGGGGAAATGGGCATTCCCCGGTGGCTTCATGGATATTGACGAGACAACGATTGATGCTGCTCGTCGTGAGTTGAAAGAAGAGACTGGTTTAGTGGTTGGCGAGCTGCATCGCGTTGGTATCTTTGATGCTGTCGACCGTGATCCACGTGAGCGTATCATCACCGTGGCTTATTACACGATTCTTGACAAACCTGCAGAAGTCAGCGGTTTGGATGATGCAGCACAAGCAAAGTGGTTCTCCTTGACCGAACTTCCCGACTTAGCGTTTGACCATGAGGAAATCCTCCAAGAGGCAGAAAGGGTATTGGGTGATGGCTGATGGGTGTTGGGTGGTCAATGAGAATAATAAGTTTAATTAGCCTAATTAGTCTAATTAGCCTAATTTAGATAGCAAATGATTTTCTTCTAATATCTTAGTCATTTGTTTTCCCCAATACACATTGCTGTTATACTCCTTCACTCCCTACACCATTGGTGCCTCTGTGGGCAACGTATCCTTAAATAAAACCTCCATAACCTCCGTTCCTCCGTGTGAGATTTAGCGTGGTAAGACGAAGAAATATATTGACAAAATATCCGAATAAAAGGTCGGAAAATGTTTTAAAACCGAGCCGTTTTAGCACTTCTGTAAGTTACTTGTTATCAAGTAGTTGTAAAATAGACTTTCAAAAGGTGCTTAATTCGACTTCAAAAGGGCGTTAGTAAGGCTCTTAAAGAGCATCTTTTGCAAGCCAATTAGGCGTCTTTAAGAAGCCAAAAGAGCATGTATAGGTTTTGAACTATATGAAAATAGCTTACAATTCTCTACTAATAAGGGATTAAATATTGCCTTTATACTCCTTTGCTCCCTGCACCATCGGTGCCTCTGTGGCTTGCGTATGTTTAAATAAAACCTCCATACACTCCGTTTCTCTGTGTGACATTTCGTCAAATGTCCTAAACTTAGGTAGTAACCTTATCGTTCTAAATGACAGAAGCAAACAGACTTTATCACTCCTCCTTCCGCATAAACCGCTTTTTAGCGTGGATTTAACGTGTATTTCGTCACAATATATTAAAAAACGAATAGAAGTCATCTGCCATACGAAATAATTTAGTAATTTTGCCCTCGGTGGCTATTGTGGTTTCTGTTTGTAGTTCTTTAGAGCGCACAGGATAAGGGGGTGGAATTTCATTAATCACTGAATTTACAGATACTTATCCCCCATTGAACTCAGGTTAATTAGTCGCTCAAATTCACGTATATTATCATTTCATATATGAAGAAGCTTTTTTTATTTACGCTCCTTTGCGTAATAACGATTACAACACAAGCACAGACGAATCTCTCCGACTATCTTACGAAGCGAATGCCGAAGCGGGAGACGCGTGCCGTATGGCTTACGACACTTGCTAACCTTGATTGGCCGAAGAACTACGCACGGTCGGAAGAAAGCATCAAACTGCAGAAGCAGGAACTCATTGATATCCTCGATAAATACCAGAAGGCAAATATCAACACCGTACTCTTGCAGGCGCGTGTGCGTGCAGCTACGATTTATCCGTCGGATATTGAGCCTTGGGACCAGTGTATCACTGGCGTTGAGGGTAGGGCACCAGGTTATGGCTACGACCCACTCGGCTTTGCTGTAGAGGAATGTCACAAACGTGGCATGGAAATTCACGCATGGATTGCGACGATTCCGGTGGGTGCAAAAAACTCATTGGGCTGTAGAACGCTGATGAAGAAGGGCTTTCGAATTAGAAACTTCTCAACGGGTTCTTATCTCGACCCTGCCGATCCGAGTGTTGCCCCTTACCTTGCCTCTATCTGTGGAGAGATTGTAAGAAAGTATGATGTGGACGGAATCAACCTCGACTATATCCGTTACCCTGATGGATGGCCACGTCCTTCTTACCGTGATGGCGATACACCCGACCAGCGTCGCAGCAATATCACAGCCATTGTGCGTGCTATTCATGATGAGGTGAAAGCTATCAAACCGTGGGTAAAGATGTCGTGCTCGCCAATTGGTAAGCATGCCGACCTCAGTCGTTATAGTTCAAAGAATTTCAATGCCCACGATCGTGTTTCACAAGAGGCGCAGGAGTGGATGAGATTAGGGTTGATGGACCAGCTCTATCCGATGCAATACTTCCGTGGCGACAACTATTATCCTTTTGTTGCAGACTGGGTTGAGAATGCTTATAAGCGTGAGATAGTGACAGGTTTGGGTACTTACTTCCTCGATCCACGTGAGGGTAATTGGACTTTGGGCGACCTCACCCGCCAGATGTATGTGAGCCGTGACCTCGGAGTGGGACATGCTCACTTCCGTTCTTACTTCCTCACGGCTAATAAGCAGGGTGTCTACGACTTTGAGAAGCAGTTTAATGCTACGCTTTCTCTCCCTCATAAGATGCAGGGTGTTGTGTCAACGGCTGCCATGCCATATGCTGTCAACTCCTCATTGGTAGAACGTCGAGAGGATAAGTCGGTGATTCTGAGGTGGAAGGCGGTCACTCCTTATTATAATATATACGCCAGCTATACCTATCCTGTTGATACTGAGGATGCGCGAAACCTGCTCTTTGCACGTTATACTGGGCAGACGCTGCAGTTGAAGAACGTGAATCCTAACCTCTATTTTGCGGTCAGAGGTATGGATCGTTACGGACTTGAAACGCCTGCTTTACAGGAGAATATGAAGTCTTCGACGCTTTCGAAGTCTCCTGCTACCCTGCTCGCTAATGATGGAAACACCCTCACCCTGCCTGCTGCAGCAAAGCTAACGGATGCCGATCGTTATGTAATCCTCTCTTTGCAGGGTGTCATCCTCCGTATTGTCGACGCTAAGTCGGTAAGAAACAACCAGTTATATATCGGCTCCCTGTCCGAAGGTATGTATTCTCTCAAGGTCTATAACCCTAAGAAAAAGTCCTTCACCTTAGGGGCATTTATGGTTAAGAGGGGTAGTTGACAAGTTGACGAGTGGACAAGTCAACGTGTGGACGAGTTAACGAGTAGACAAGTAAACGAGTTGATTGCGTTGTTAAGTTGACAAGTTAACGAGTAGACAAGTTAGCGAGTTGCTTGCAAAGAGAGACAAAGTAACATAAGAACAAGTTTATCCTTTATAACAAATAACTTGTTCACTTGTCCACTCGTAAACTTGTTACTTGACCCCTTTGTTCCTCTGTTACTTTGTCTCTCTTCGCAAGCAACTTGTCAACTCGTCAACTCGTTAACTCGTCAACTTACCCTGTTACTTTGTTTTCATTTACCCTGTCTACAAGCAACTTGTTTACTCGTCCACCTGTTACCCTGTCAAAAAAGCCCCTGATGCTTCACGCACCAGAGGCTTAGAGAGTCTTTTATATAATGAAAACCTGCGGTTCTTAGAAAGATGCCGCTTGTAATTCTGCTTTTATTCCGTCCAAACATGCTGCTAATCGCTCGTAGGTTTTCTCACCAGCATTTTTGATACCGCTGCTATACTGGCGCATCAAAGACGGATTGATACCAGCTCTTTTGGCTATTTCGGTAACGTTGAGAAAACTGAAATAGTTGAAGAATGATTGTAAATCATATTTATAAACAAATTCTACGACAGGCATAGTCTTACCTTGTTCTTCCAAGTCTTCCTTAGCTTCTTGATAGCAGTCTATTAAGTCCTGCTTGGCTTGTTCCACAGTATCACCGCAAGAATTGAGACCTATTCCTGCAATATCCTCAGCTGTTCTGCACCAGTAACTTCCATCAGAAGCCTGTTCAACGATAATTGTAACCCTTTTCATTGCTCTGTTTGTTGTATGCTCACTGTTTGTCTGAATGACGCTACAAAGGTAACAATAAAGTTATAAACTTCCAAATAAAAAGGTAACTATTTCGTTATATTTTATAATGAGAAAGTATAAGTGAATCTTACTACGGAATGGCTGATTATGATATTAAAGGACGCAAATACGGAGGGTGTTTCCACTCGGCATATACCTTATATATAGCTTTGTAAAATATCTTCAGTCTTCTTCAGCGTTTCCAACATGGGTGATCATAAGTATGAAGTGTCAATTCTGAAAGGTGAAGTATGGACTTAATGCTGTGGTGTCGGTGCTTAGCACATCGTGTGCGGATGCTTCGCACATATGGTGCGGGGCGTTGAATGCTCTGCAAATGGTTATTTTGTTTTCTTGTCAATATTTCATTTATCTTTGTAACTTGACGTAGTTCGCTATGCCTTTGTTGTAATGATAGGCAAGATACTCGATAATAAAAGAACCAGTTTAGGCTTTAATGGTAATAGGAAACTTAAAGATGATTATGCATAAGGACATAAATCATTTAATTTTTATCGGATTATAATGGTTAAAAATATAAAACATTGTATTTATAACAATGAATAATTAAAAGAATATGTTTATATTTGCCATAAACTTAAAGACAAGAAGCCTTCCTTTGAAAAAGCCAAAAGTAAAGCCTAATAAGTAGGAACTAACATCTATTAGCAGCGACAGAAATACAAATAATATCCTCAATATATGAGAGGACGCAGCATGGCATCACTTCATGGGTAAGTGGAGAGTTAACGATACTAACATGCCCTCCTTTTCGTCTTATTGTTCAACATTAATAATTAAATAATTATCACAATTTCTTTTTATGAACATCTGTAAGCGTCTTTGTGCTGCTTTTCTCTTGTCTGTCGTATGTGTCGGACAAGTTTTTGCACAAGGTTATCCTCGCATCAGTACCAAAGGCAATGAGCATTGGTATTACGTTAAGTATCTTCGTTCTAACAACGTGTTGGAAGACAAGGGCGAAAAGCAAAAGTGCCTTACTGCCGTTCCACAGGTTATGAATGGAGATCGCCAGTTATGGAAGGTGGTAGCAGCAGAGAACTTTGGTCGTAATAAGAAGTACCAGTTGGTAAGTAAGAGCGGTCGTACCCTTTATGTCAATGGCACAAATCCTTATAGTTCGCGTTTTATGGCGGCTACTAAGGCTACAGATATTACCTCATTCCACATCTTCCAGAGTATGAATAACAGCTTTGGAACGGGTGCATTCGAGTTGGCACCAGACTCTGCTAACAGTCATGCGATGAACCAAGTGGGAGAGATAAGGGCTGGACAAGAGATTGGACTGTGGGATAAGGGCGACATCAATAACGTGTTGACCTTTGTCAGCAAGGATGACATGGAGTTCCCATACTATATGCCAGTCATCTCAACAGCTGCAAATCCTGTTTATTATTACATCCAGTTCCTGACTGGTAACTGGCTTTTGAGTGCCAAGGGGGATAAGGCAACCTGCCAAACAGCCTCATTGCATAATGGTAATCTTGATGACATGCTATGGCGTGTATCAGAGAAAGACGGCAAATACTCTTTTGTTAGCAAGAGTGGAAAGATTCTTTATATCAGCGATTCATACGTCAACGCTGCAAAGGCCCGCAATGTGAAGGATACGCTCTTTACGATGGTGGAGTCAAATAACTCATTGGGTGGCTTCGAGATTGGTAAGTCAACCACAGGACGTAACTTCTTTAATATGTTCCAAGGTGCTGGTGAAGGTAGGTTAATCAGCTTCTGGGACTTAGGCGATGGTGGTAATGTCGTGCGCTTCATACCAGCAGAAGCATTGGTACCAGTGTCAGGTATTACTACTTTTAACCCTTCCAACAAATATACGCTTTGGTATACAAAGCCCGCAACCAACTGGATGACCTCTTGTCTTCCTATCGGAAATGGTCAGTTTGGTGCAACTTTGATGGGCGATGTAGCCATTGACGACGTACAATTTAACGATAAGACCCTTTGGAGCGGTAAGCTCGGTGGGCTGACGAGTACGGCTGCTTATGGTTATTATCTTAACTTTGGTAACCTTTATATCCGCAGTCGTGGAATGTCAAAGGTAACAGACTACGTGCGTTACCTCGATATCAACGATGCCGTAGCAGGTGTGAAATATACGATGGATGGCGTAACATACAGTCGTACTTACTTCGCAAGCAATCCTGATAGCTGTGTGGTAGTTCGCTATACAGCCTCACAGAACGGTAAAATCAATACAACCCTTACACTGAAGAATCAGAACGGGCGTAATGTAAGTTATACCGTTGATAATAACAATCAGGCAACGATTACCTTCGAAGGTCAGGTCGCTCGCCAGGATGATCATGGCGCAACAACACCAGAGAGCTATTATTGTGCAGCACGCATTGTGACAGATGGCGGTACGATTACTAAGAATGCAAAGGGCGTTATTGAGGTAAATGGTGCCAATAGCATGACTGTTTATCTCCGTGGTTTGACCGACTTCGACCCCGACGCACCGACATATGTGTCTGGAGCTAACCTCCTTGCAGGTCGTGCAGCAGCGACAGTGAATGATGCACAGAACAAGGGTTACGATGCTTTGTTAGCAGCACATAAGACCGATTATAAGTCGCTCTTCGACCGTTGTCAGCTGACCCTCGGTGATATTAAGAACAATATTCCAACCCCACAGCTCATCAGCAGCTATCGTAACAACCAGCATGACAACCTCTTCTTAGAGGAACTCTACTTCAATTATGGTCGTTACCTCCTCATCAGTTCAAGTCGTGGTGTATCGCTCCCAGCCAACTTGCAGGGTATTTGGAACGACAACAATACCTCAGCATGGCACTCTGATATCCATGCGAACATCAACGTACAGATGAACTACTGGCCTGCTGAGCCAACCAACCTCTCTGAACTTCACCGCCCATTCCTCGATTATATCTATCGTGAGGCATGTGTAAAGCCTACATGGCGTCGCTTTGCACAGGACATGGGTCACGTGAATACAGGTTGGACCTTACCAACAGAGAATAACATCTATGGCTCTGGTACTACCTTTGCCAACACCTATACCGTTGCTAATGCGTGGTATTGCCAGCACCTCTGGCAGCACTATACCTATACAATGGATAAGGATTTCCTGCGCACAAAGGCATTCCCTGCGATGAAGTCGGCTGTCGACTATTGGTTTAAGAAGCTTGTGAAGGCTGCTGACGGCACCTATGAGTGCCCTAATGAGTGGTCTCCAGAACACGGACCAACGGAGAATGCTACCGCACACAGCCAGCAGTTGGTTTGGGATCTCTTCAATAACACACGCAAGGCGATTAAAGTTCTTGGCGATGATGTAGTGTCAAAGGCGTTCCGTGATTCGCTTGCAACCTACTTTGCTAATCTCGATAACGGTTGCCATACAGAGGTGAATCCAGCTGATGGCAAGACTTATCTCCGTGAGTGGAAGTACTCTTCACAGTTTAATAACCCAAGCAAAATCGGTGTTAACGAGTATAAGGCACACCGTCATATCTCACATTTGATGGGGCTTTATCCTTGTACGCAGATCAGTGAAGATGCCGATAAGACGGTCTTTGAGGCAGCTCGTCAGTCGCTGATAGCTCGTGGCGATGGTCATGGAACAGGTTGGTCGCTCGGTCATAAGATAAATCTTAACGCTCGTGCCTACGAAGGTCTCCACTGTCATAACCTTATCAAGCGTGCTTTACAGCAGACTTGGGACACCGGAGTAAACGAGGCTGCAGGTGGTATCTATGAAAATCTCTGGGATGCTCATGCACCTTATCAGATTGATGGTAACTTCGGTTATACAGCCGGTGTAGCCGAGATGCTCCTACAGAGTCATAATGATAAACTCGTGATTCTCCCTGCCTTGCCAACAACATTCTGGCAGAAGGGTTCAGTGAAGGGCTTGAAGGCAGTGGGCAACTTCACCGTTGACATTGATTGGGCTGCTGCAAAGGCTACGAAGGTACAGATTGTTTCAAACATGGGTACAACCTGTATTGTGAAATATACTAACGTAGCAAAGGATTATAAGGTGACGACTGCTGACGGAAAGACGGTTAAGGCAAAGCGTATCAGTAATGACGAAATCAGCTTCCCTACAGTGAAGGGCGGTGTGTATGTCATTGTTCCAAAGACTGCAGACGCTATCGCAGCCATACAAAAGGCGCAGGACGGTAACATTGCTTCTGTAGACTACTACAGCCTTAACGGTACAAAGACAAGTCAGTCACAGAGCCGTGGCGTGTACATCAAGCAAATGAAGTATAGCAACGGTACAACAAGCACAACGAAAGTAATCAACTAATCACAGGTTATACATCTTACCCACACTTCGGCTTAGGCTGAGGTGTGGGTTCAACTAAAAACATCTATTATCTTTCATTCATATGAAATCAATCAGAAACATTGGTCTTCTCGTGTTCTCACTGGCCTTAGCACCATCCGTGCTGAGGGCTGGCACATGGGGTGCGAAGCCTGAACACGGTAAGACCTATTTAATCTCAGTAGGGCAAGACACCAAGAATGTCCTTACTCCCTACAAGTATTCATGGTTAAGGGACACGGGTCTTGCGTTCCTTGCTTATGCTGAAGGTAACGATGCACAGAAGTGGAAACTCGTTGCTGTGAGCGGTAAGCAGGACTGCTATCAGTTGGTAAATGGCGACGGCGAGTTGGCTTTCGACATGGCACTCAACGACACAAAGAAAGTCTCTGGCTATCCTTGTATGTGGACACAGAGCATCGCCAATCCTAATCAACAGATTTATATCACTAAGAAAGGCAGTGGTTATAAGTTGAGTGCAGTGTCTGCAAGGAACGGTCAGACTTATTATGTAACCTTTGGTTCTATCTCTTCTGTCAACGGCTATTACTGTGGTTATGAGAACAGTGAGGCATCAGCTGCTACGCTACAGTTCAAGGAAGTGCCTGCAGTGGTTATTCCTGAAGGTGCCGACTGGGAGAATGCGAAGGTCTATGAGCGTAACAAGGAGCGTGCGCATGCCACCTATATGCCTTATCCATCAACGAAGGCTATGAAGGCTGATGGTCAGCGTTATGACAAGCCTTGGTTGGACCCAACAGGTGCAAACTACCTTAGTCTGAATGGTACATGGAAGTTGCGTTGGAGCGAGGGAGCCAAGCCAGTCTTGCTCGGTAAGGACGATTTCTGGGGCGATGGCGTAAGTACTGAAGGGTCTGCGTGGAACGATATCACTGTTCCTTCTTGTTTAGAGATGAATGGTTATGGTCTGCCAATGTATGTGAATGTAGACTATCCGTTTGAAGATCAGCAGCCTTATGTTCGTATGAAGGCTGGTTTGAAGAACTCTGTTGGCTCTTATCGTCGCGATTTCACTCTGCCTGCAGGCTGGGAGAATAAGCGTGTCTTCCTCCACTTTGATGGTATCTACTCTGCTGCTTACGTTTATGTAAACGGTCATGAAGTGGGTTATACCGAAGGAGCAAACAATGTCAGCGAGTTTGATATTACTAAATATCTCCGCACTGGTAAGAATAATGTTGCCGTACAGGTAATTCGTTGGAGCGATGGCTCTTATCTTGAGGGACAAGATATGTGGCATATGAGTGGTATTCATCGTGATGTTTACCTTGTGGCTACACCAAAGACTTACTTGGCAGATCATTATATTAAGGCTACTGTTACACCAGGTTCTACTACCGCTGCTACGGGTAGTGCGGCTACATCTGTAGACCTTACCGTATGCAACCGTGATAAGACAGCAGCGAAGAAGACCGTAACCGTTACGCTCTTCGACCCATCGGGTAAGGAAGTGAAGAAGCTAAAATCTGACTTTGTCTTTGCTGCTGGCGACAGCTTGAAGACACAGACAGTTGACTTTGGAACGCTCTCTAACGTGAAACTATGGTCGGCTGAGACGCCAACGCTCTATACCTTCACCTTCAGTCAGTCGCAGGACGGCAAGGAAGAGGAGGCTTTCTCTACTAAATATGGCTTCAGAAAGATTGACCTCAGTAAGGGTTATCTTGAGGTGAATGGCCGTCGTACTTACCTCAAGGGTGCTAACACACAGGACACTGACCCATTGTATGGTCGCAGCATCAGCACCGACCTTATGTTAAAAGACATAGCAATGATGAAGCTGTCTAACATGAATACGGTTCGTACCAGCCACTATCCACGTCAAGCAAAGATGATGGCAATGTTCGACCACTATGGTCTCTTCGTTGTTGATGAGGCTGATATGGAGCTTCACAAGAACTGGGATGGTGTAAAGACAATCATCAATAACAGAGATTGGACCGGTGCTATCGTTGACCGTAACGTACGTAATACGCTCCGCGACCGCAACCATCCGAGTGTTGTCTTCTGGAGTTTGGGTAACGAGAGTGGCTCTGGTCTGAACATCATGGCAGCTTACAACGCTGTGAAAGAACTCGATAATCGTTATATCCACTATGAGGGATCAACACGAGATAAGGCTGAAGGAACTGATCTCCATTCTGTTATGTATCCTGCAGTTGACCATTCACGTGGTGGGACAACAGGTCCTGTTACCTCAGATGCTAACCATCCAAGTACAGGTAAACCTTACTTCATGTGCGAATATGCCCATGCTATGGGTAACGCTGTGGGCAACCTGCGTGAGTATTGGGAGGCTATGGAAGGTTCTAAGATGGGTGTTGGCGGTTGTATCTGGGACTGGGTTGATCAGAGTATCTACTCTTATGATGCGATTAAAAACAACCAATTGACAAAGAATGGATTCCCTGCTTATATCACAGGATATGACTGTCCGGGTCCTCATCAGTATAACTTCGTTAACAACGGACTTGTCAATGCCGACCGTGCATGGAGTGCTGAGCTTGACGAGGTGAAGCGTATTTACCAGTGGGTGGACTTCGATTTGAATACAACAAGCCGTCAGGTGAAGTTGACAAATAAGTATCTCGACCGCAATCTCAACCAGTTCTATTTGAAGTGGACCCTCCTTGCCGATGGTAAGCCTGTACAGGATGGTATCGTTAAGAAGTTGAATTGCGCTGCTGGTGGTACTGAAACCGTTGACTTGAAGTATAACCCTACAGCCTTTGCTGGTAAGGAACTCTTCCTCAATATCGGACTTTATACGAAGGAGGCAACGAACTGGTGCGACCGTGATTATCCTGTCGCTGAGTTCCAGCAGCAGTTGGCACAGCGCACGGAGGTCCTCGATAAGGTGGATAACACAAAGGCTGATGCCCTTCATGCAACGAAGAATAGCGATGGTGGTTATACCTATGCGAACGATAAGCAGAAAGTAACATTCGACGGACAGGGTAATATTACCCTTTGGGCATACGAGGGTAAGGACCTCTTTATGCAGAACAATGGTCCACGTTTCGACCGCTATCGTTGGATTGAAAACGATAACCCGATGGAGGCTTATGGTAATGATCCTACCGATAATGGCGTGAAGTCGCAGACAGCTACCTTCCAACTCTCTGACGATGGTAAGACGGCAACTGTGAATGTTACGCAGAACGGCAATTATGGTAAGGCTACTTATAAGTACACTGTCAATGCAAACGGTACGATAGACCTCGCCAGCTCCTTTGAGGCACAGGGCAACGGAGCAAGACGTTTAGGCTTTAGTCTGAACTTCCCAAGCGACATGTCAAAGGTACGCTACTATGCACGTGGTCCTCGCGCAAGCTATATCGACCGCCTCGATGGCGAAGACTTCGGTATCTATGAGACGACAGTCAAGGATATGTATGAGCCTTTCGCACACCCACAGAGCAACGGCAACCGCATTGGACTACGTTGGCTCACCCTCACAAACAACGAGGGCAATGGTGTGAAGGTAGAGACATCGGGCGATGTTGCCTTCTCTTTGACGCCTTGGACAGATGCAGAATTGCGCACAGCACGCCACGAATGGGAGTTGCCAATATCTAATCGTGTCGTAGCACACTTTGATGCTATCCAGCAGGGTCTTGGTAACAAGTCTTGCGGTCCAGGTCCATTACCAAAGTATGAGATACAGAAAGGTAAAACCTACTCAAACATCGTGCGTTTCATCCCTTTTTCGGAAGCGGCAGATGATACCGCAAACGGAATCTCTGCCGTAGTAAACTCAGCGACAACAATGGCACAAGTCTACGACCTCTCTGGTCGTAGACTCCCTGAACCTCCTGCCAAAGGATTCTATATTCAGAGTGGAAAGGTTCATACTAACTAACGCCTTGCAGTCTTCACTGCCTATGAATTGACTGTAAGGTAGGGACGCACGTGGTATTCATCATTCTAAGGAATGAGTACCTCGTGCGCCTTTATATTTCAAAGTGGTAACTAAAAAGGTTTATGAAAAGTATCTTTCTCCTGCGTAGGGAGGGATAATAAAGGTTTTTCCTAAATATGGATTGATAAACTAAAAGTCTTATATAATAGGCACACGGAGTCACGGAGTGGACGGAGGTAACGCAATATTACGGAGGTGCCGACGGCACAAAGAGCAACGGAGGTGTAGCGTACAGATTCTTGATAACTCTTTTGGGGTAAACACTTTGTAGATAAATTGCTAATAGAATTGGCAAACAAGCTCCGTCACTCTTTGTGCCATCGGCACCTCCGTGACTTCCATTGCTTTGTTTTAATAATTCTCCGTCCTCTCCGTGCCTCCGTGTGACATTTCCTCAGAAACCTAACCTTAAGTGGCAAACCTTATCACTCCAAAATCCTGAAGACCCAAAATAAAGTAAGCCAAAGCTATAATAAAGCACACTTCTTTCCGTTTTCAAAGAGCGTGCGGAGGCTTAGCACATGGCGTGTTGATGGTAAACACCATTGGTGCGGAGCCTTAGTAAGTCCACAGAAGTCCTCTCCGAAGGGGGAGTGAAAGCATAAAAGCTTTGTTATGAAGTAGTAAATAAAAAATATCTTTATTATGAAACAAAAAACTAACTATCTATTTCCTTTAGCCATTATCGGCTTATTCTTCTTCTCTCTTGGCTTTGCCTTGGGTATCAACTCTTATCTGATGCCAGTATTAGAGAAGTCAATGCACATCTCTGGTGCAGCTTCAAGTCTGTTGCTTGCAGCGACTTTCATACCGTTCCTCTTGTTCGGTATTCCTGCAACCCATTGTATTAAGGCAATTGGTTATAAGCGTACGATGGCTCTGTCGTTCGCTATCTTCGCAGCAGCCTTTGGACTTTTCATCCTTGCAGCGAAGCAGAACTCACTGACATGGTTCCTCATTGCGAGTTTCGTCAGTGGTGCAGCCAATGCCGTTTTACAGGCATCTGTCAATCCATATGTGACAATTCTTGGTCCGATGGATTCGGCAGCACGTCGTATCTCTTGCATGGGTATCAGCAATAAGTTGGCTTGGCCAGTGACGACACTCTTCATTACTTTGGTGATTGGTAAGGGTATTGGCGATACGCAACTCACCGATCTTTACATGCCATTCACCATCATCATCGGTATCTTCTTGCTCTTGGGTGTTATCGCATTGATGGCTCCACTGCCAGATGTGAAGGCTGCAGGTGAGGACGAAAGCGAGAGTGGTGACGAGGCAGCAGTCAGTTCATACGCTGACGGTAAGACAAGTATTCTGCAGTTCCCACACTTGTTGTTGGGCTGTTTGGCACTCTTTCTCTATGTTGGTGTAGAGACCATCTCGCTTGCTACGGCAACAGGTTATGCACAGTCGTTAGGTTTGGAGGGTGATAACTACGGATTTATCCCTTCAGTGGGTATGATCGTGGGTTATGTCTGTGGTGTCATCTTCATCCCACGTTACCTCTCTCAGGCAGCTGCAATGCGCATCTGTGCTATCATTGCCCTCGTTGGTAGTGTGGCTGTAGCCGTTGTGCCAAACCCAGTTATCTCCGTTTATTGCATCTTCTTGATGGCTTTAGGCTGTTCTTTGATGTGGCCAGCATTGTGGCCTTTGGCAATGGCAGACCTTGGTAAGTTCACAAAGTCTGGTGCTTCACTGCTGACCATGGCGATTGCTGGTGGTGCTGTGATGCCTTGGCTGCGTGGTGTCGTGCAGGATAGCACCTCTTTCCAAACCTCTTACTGGGTCAGCGTCCCTTGTTTCCTCTTCATCCTCTACTACGGACTCGTAGGCTACAAGATTCGGACGAAGAAGCAAGGCTTATAAGGAGTTAAGGAGGATTTTATGTGGAGTTAAGGAGGAAAGGATGAGGAGTTAAGGAGTGAAATGGAGTTAAAGGAGTTAAGACAACACCGCTAACTCATAGGATAGATGTGGAGTTAAGGAATTAAATGGAGTTAGAGGAGTTAAGACAACACCGCTGACTCATAGGGTTGATGTGGAGTTAAGGATTTAAATGGAGTTAGAGGAGATAAGACAACACCGCTGACTCATAGGATTGATGTGGAGTTAAGGAGTTAAATGGAGTTAGAGGAGTTAAGACAACACCGTTTACACTTGCTTCTTTTCCTAATATCATATTCCCTTTCTTCCTTTTCGCCACCTCCATATTGTAAATAAAAATCAAATCTTAAAAATAAAAAGAGCATGAATTGGCTTTCAATTCATGCTCTTTTCGCTTCTAAAAGGTGCCCTTTTGAACCCTTACTAACGCCCTTTTGAACCCTTAGTAAGCAACTTTCCAAAAGTCCCCTCATAATATCCTAATAACAAAACACTTATAGAAGTGTTTAGAACACTTGTTTTAGTTTTTTTTAAGCCTTTATGCTTCCCTCATTGGGATAATACTATTTTAATTGTGTTATCCATTTTCTTAAATCTTCTGGATAATTAATAGTACGTTCTATTCTTATATCTAGAATTTTAACAAGGGTATCTATACAACAGTTACTATAGGTTTCTTCCCCTATCTGTATAATGTATCCTGATGTTTCGGATGCTTCTACAGAAACTGTACCCCTATACTTCATGCCATATACATCAAAGATAAGAGTTGATGGCTTTATAATAATGTTAGTAATACCCCAAGAGGCTACAATTACCTTATTTTCCAGAAGAGTAATTAATGCTAACTGTATTGCTTTATTTAATTCCATATAAGCTATATTTAATAATATCCGAATACAAATATACTAAATATAATAATTATAGCCAAGTCTTTTCGTGGAAAAGATATAATTTACTTCGAAATTTATTTTAATTAATAATTTTCTTGTATCTTTGTTGTTATAAATCTTATTAAATATGGAATTAAGACTTAAAGAAATCCTAGCTCAAAGGCATATTACCCTAAAGGATTTTGCAACATCTTCTGGCATTAGCCAATCAAACCTTAGCAATTATCTAAATGGTAATATTTCACCTACCTTAGACACCTTAAATAGGATTGCAGATAATCTAGGAATAGAAGTAACGGAACTATTTAAAGAAAAGGATTGTGTAGACTTATATGCTAAATATGATGGAATATTATATCCTATTACAAAGAATGATATTATATGTATAATTACTAATAAAACTAAGTAGCTATGGAACTAGAGAAAGTACAAAGTTTACTGCAAGATGAGAACATTATAGTAACCGAATGGATAAATAATACTAAGGCTAGTGAATATTATATTAGAACCTGTTTTATACAAGATGACGGTTTTAAGTGGCATACTGTAGTACCATATATAGACAGAAGAGCTGGACTAAATATAAATACAGAAGAAGAATTAGTAGAATATCTAGTTTCTATTAAGCCATATTTCTGTAAGGAAGCCATGGAGCAATGGAGAATAGATGAGTGGAATAGGGGTTTAATAGGCGGTAGCGTAACTAAGCCTTTCTTTAAAGTGCTCCTATCTTTCAAAGAAGAAATAGATAGACTACCTTCTAATCCTAATCAAGCAAGGAGAATACAAGATATAAAGGATGCTGGCTATACTATCGCCTCCGTGCCTAATGCGAAGGAAAGAATGACAAGCAGAATACTTTTGCCTATTCCCGTTCATGGTGAAATGGGGTATGAAAACTTTGCTCAGATTAAAGCTAGAATTATTCGCCTACTTAATGGTGTTAATGCTTATGAAGCTAAACGTACCACTCCAAAATCACTAATACCAGACCATAAGTTTTCAGAGGTAAGATGGGATCAAGATACTAAATCAGAGAATCCCGATACTATGAGTGATTCAGAGATTATCCAGAAATTCCAGTTACTAGATAATCAAAGAAATCAGCAGAAGCGTGAAATTTGTAGAAAGTGCTTCCAAGAAGGTATAAGGGGTACTATTTATGGTATTAAGTACTTCTATAAAGGTACTGAAAAGTGGGATGATACTATACCGGTAAAAGGTAAAGTTGCAGAAAAAGGATGTGAAGGATGTCCTTGGTACGATATAGAAGAATGGCGAAAAAGAATAAATAATGAAGTAATGAAATAATGAATATAAAAACATTTGGTAGTGTATGCTCTGGTATAGAAGCTGCTAGTTATGTGTTAAAGCCACAAGGGGTCAAGCCTTTATGGTTATCTGAGATAGAGGATTTTCCCTGTAAATTTCTTGCATTGAATTATCCAGAATCTCCTAATTTAGGGGATATGAACGATATACCCTCATTAATAAAAGATGGTAAAATAGAAGTACCTGATTTACTATGTGGTGGTACACCTTGCCAAGCTTTTTCTTTGGCTGGTTGGCGTGAGGGTATTAATGATGATAGAGGGCAATTAACTCTAAAATTCTTTGATATTTTAAATCAGATGGATAAAGTTAGATTGTCAAAAGGATTAGATCGGGCTGTATGCTTCTGGGAAAATGTAGAGGGAGTACTTACAGACAAAGAAAATGCTTTTGGATGCTTTTTGGCTGGTTTAGCAGGCTTAGATGAGCCAATAATATCACCACTAGAAAAAAGATATAAAAAGATAAAAGTAGATAATAAGACTGTAAAAAAGGAAATACCTCCTAAATGGGAAAATGCTGGTGTACTATATGGCAAAGATAGAAATATAGCGTGGCGAGTACTGGATGCTAAATACTTTGGCTTACCACAACAAAGAAAGCGTATATATGTAATTGCGGGCGGTAAGGATTTCCACCCAGAAAATATATTATTTGAGAATGGTGGTAAGTTTGTAGACCCATTTAAGACTACAACCAAACCTCAAAAAGCAGAATCTTCTTTATTCGACATATTAGGTGTTGAGAATAAAATTAAAATAGATAAATCTTTAACCAGACGGATTAATGGTCACGATATAGAAATTTTTAGGACATATACAGATTGCCTTTATGCAGCTTATGGTACTAAGTGGAATGGTAACGCAGCTGCTATGAATGGGTCTTTATTTGTGGCTCAAGATGGTAGATTAAGAAGATTAACACCTATAGAATGTGAGCGTATCATGGGATTTCCAGATAACTACACATTACTCCCTAATTGTAGAGTTACACAACGCTTCAAGGCTACTGGTAATTCGTGGGCTACTAATGTAATCAAATGGATTACTACTAGGCTATGTGGATATGATACCTTAGTTAATTTATCACTGCCTAAATACCCTACTATAACAGATTATAACTATACGCTATATTCAATGAAAGATTTTGAATATGTTGGAAATGGGAAGTATATTAATGCTACTGATATTCCTTATAATATCGTTACTGTTAATATGCTAGATTTCGTGGATACAAATCCAGATGAAAATCTTTATATATCACCTGCAGGATGTGATGGGATATTAAGAAGAAAACAGGAGCATAATGCAGGTATGAATACTAGACTAGAAATACTATTACAAAATAACTCGTCTAAATATAAGCCAGAATAACAATGATAAGACAAGACGCTACATATAAAGAGAATCGGTTTAGAAAATTCTTACTATTAAGGAATCCTTCTGTAAAATTTGTAGATAAGTATATTACCTATTTAGGTGGTAGCCTTATTAGAAATACTATTAGGGATGTAGCGTCTGTTAATAGTATTTTTGAAGTTACTAAGATGGGGGATTTGTTGACTATCTATGATAAAGTAAAAGCTGATTCTAATAATGTAAGACTTCATAATGTTTATTCTGGTGTAATTAGTGCTTATATTAAATTTCTGAATGGTCAAGAACTAAGAAAAAGGGTATTCTCTTCTGAAAAGGATAATAAACATCAAACATCCAAATCTCGCTCCTTGCATAACTCATAAGAATGTTGTATATTTACAAAGAACAATTCTTTACGAAGCATATCAGAACTTATAGACATTCTTGAAGGCTGATTGCCACAAGACGAAGCTGGCTTCTTGACGTACTGCTAATGGGTCATGCTACTCGAAAGAATATCTTTTGGATTATGGATTGTATAATGGAGGAGTTCTTGGACGAGGTGTTTTAAGCTCAATTAATTCTTATAGGAATAGACTCTCACCAACTGACTTTTGAAGTTGCTGTCACTGCTGTCAGGCTTTAGATGATTGTAATATGCTGAAGGAGAGTTGGTTCGATCAAATGTTAAAAGTGACAGCAAACAAAAAATAAACTTATAGACTACGAATTT
>FLSK01000009.1_pt1 | contig 21981 bp, 14 predicted proteins | sample 1550541 | NCBI WGS metagenome assembly FLSK01 (sample SAMEA4031773, study PRJEB14383) | metagenome | biome: human; feature: oral; material: saliva | place: Philippines | collected 2014
CTTTTCGTTAGCTAACGTATCTTTTGTAGCATTTTCCAAGGTTTGACAACGAAAAAATCATAAACATACCCAAATACACTAAGGTACCCTGAAATAGATACACCGATAATCTATTGAAGGGTACCTTATGTCCACCTTCGTGACCCGACGCGCCGCCTTTGGCATCGCCGCCACCGCCGCGCTCGCCTCCTTGACCGCCTGCGCCAGTGATATTCGCCCGCTCAGCGACCCGAGTGTGCTCGACGCTCAGCGTATCTATAAGGGCGAGCTGAAGTTCAACAACTACGAGTCGCAAGGAACTTACATTCCGGCAACCCACGAGAAGAAAGCCGAGAATCCGCGCAAACCCGTACGCCCTGCAAACATGAGCAACAAGACAAAGGGCGGCATGTATGCAGCATTGGGATATTGGATGGCTTCTCAGAACTATCTCATGATTTCTGGGGATATTGAGCCTTTAAAGTCTGTAGACGCAACCGTAGACCAATACTGGGAAAAGATGAAGAAGGCGTACGTGAAAATGTATTCAGACGGCAGCGGCTGGCTATACGGCACCGAAACACCTTGTCTATACCAGTTGACAGAGGAATCTCCTCAAAAGATTGACGAAGACCGCTACCATTGGAAAGCTACGACCTACATGCACAGTAGGGCCGTAGTCCACACCACGGCACAGGGCTTGGAGATTTCGCTAGCCTACACAAATAACCCAGACGGTCCCAGCAAAATCATTTTTGAGTTGGTACACCAAAATGGTGCATGGACAGTCGGTCCTGCAGGAGGAAGCAACGCAACGAATTCACCCCAGCCTACAGCAAGCAGTTCTTCTCCGGCGTAGAAGCAACAATATTACTGCCTTAGCGAGAGCCCGTGTTTTTCGTCATCTCCCGCCGCTTTTAGGGTCATGGAGGCGCACACAACATTGGGCTGGCCGCTCCCCTGCGATATTCTGGAATTAGTTCAATACCGGCACATACTTTATTCACCTCAGAAAGAGCCCCATGTCTACCATGTATACCCGCCGCACCGCCCTGACCGCACTGGGTCTGGGTACCGCCGCGCTTCTTGCCGCATGTTCCTCGAAGTCCTCCGAGTCTTCGGCGACCACGAGCGCATCCGCTACCGAGTCTTCGACCGCGAGCGCTACCGCATCCGTCTCCCCCACCGCGGAGGCAACCACCACCGTTGAGCCTGGCCCCAGCATGAAGGGTGAGGTCGTTCTTGCCGATTACTCCTCCACCGGCACTTTTGAGCCCGGCACCAAGGAGCACAAGGCAGTGAACGTTGCGATCCCCGTGGAGCCGGCGAAGCTGCGTGAGAACAGTGTTGAGGGTCTGCACGCGTTCATTGCGTACTGGCAGGCTACCCTGAACTACCTGCTGCTGACCGGTGACGGTACCCGCTTCACGAACATTGACCACACCGGCGACTACTCGACCGTGGCTGAGTTCTTCCAGAGCATGTACGCTTCGGAGAGCGGCTGGGTTATTGGTTCGGAGCGTCCGATGGTTCTGTCGCTGACCGCTGACCGCCCGACCAAGGACACCCGCACCGGCTACTACACTTGGGCAACCGAGATGGTGATTGATGGTGCTGAGGGTGCTGGTGTGTACAGCAAGACTAACGATCGTGTGCAGCCGCTGACCGAGGTGTTCAAGTACCCGGGCAAGCCGGTGGCTGGTCAGATTGTGGCGCACTACCAGGACGGCACCTGGCGTATGGTGCGTCGCGCTCCGGGTACTGCTTCTGCTTCGCCGGTTCCGTCGCTAAGCCCGAGTGCTTCTGCTGAGGCGACCGCTGCAGGTTCTGCGGAGGCTACGACTGCTTCTGCTGAGGCATCGGCACAGTAAATCTAGACCCCCTTTATACCACTGAGAAGCCACATGTGTTTCGAGAAGCCACCATTATGGTTGCTTTTCGAAACACATGTGGCTTTTCGCTTTTATTCTTTGAGAGGCTCACGGCGGCACCATAGAATCTAGAAGGTCTTCCAACATATGCAGACATAAACAAAAAAGCCTTGATTCCGAAGAATCAAGGCTTTTTTCCTAGTGTGACCCCAACCGGATTTGAACCGGTGTTGCCGCCGTGAGAGGGCGGAGTACTAGGCCGCTATACGATGGGGCCGTGAGATCTACATCTCTTTTACCAGGTCTCCCTGGCAACACATATAACTATACAGAGGTTCCCGAAAACAACCAAATCGAAATGTGGTGAAATGAGTCACATATTTTACACTGAGTGCAAGGCGCTCAGCATAGGTTCTTTTCCAGCTATGCCAGGCACTCCCCCGGCAGTCACCCAGCACCTCCGCCGTGCCCGCCTCCGCACCCGTGCCCGCCTCATTCAGATACAACGACATCAAGGCACAAAAATGCACCCCGCACAGTGTACGGGGCGCATCCGCTCAAACTAGAGCAAGAAACTATGCCTTACGGCGGCGAAGCACCATCACAGCGGCACCGGCAATCAGCGCGAACGCACCGACAGCAGCCAGGCTCAGAACGTTCTGAGCACCGGTCTTAGCCAGCGAACCCTTGCTCTGAGGCGCAGACTTGGTAGCCGAAGCGCTCACCTGAGCATCGGAGTTAGAGCCCTTAGGCTGGGAGTCAGACTTCACCGAAGAAGAGTTCTTCAGCGGCGCGGTCTTCGCGGTGGTTCCCAGCTGGTCGTTAGCTTCCTCAGCCTTCGACTGCTCACCCTTGGGCTGATCAGCCGAAGGCTTCTCTGCTACTGCAGCAGATGCGGAAGGCGATGCCGAGGCGTTGGTCGGGAATGCCGGCTCGTCAGCCTCATCGCGGTTATCTGCGTTGCCAGCGTCCTTCGCATCGTTGACGATCAGCGAAACAGCCGAATCGTAATTGCGGTTGGTAGCCACGTCAGAACCAGCGGTAACGGTACCGAGCATGTAGCCCTGGCTGTACTGCATGGTGTTCGCGGGAACACGCAGAGTTGCATCGAAGGAGTACTTGCCGGTGCGTGCGTTGTAAACAAACGCGCTCGCCGGAACAATGGTGGACACCTTCTGGATGCTTGCCAGCTCGCTATCGGTCAGCTTGTCGAAACCCATCGACCATTCGCCTTCCTTGACGAGGAACAGGCGAACACCTTCGGCCGGGGGCTTCTCAAAGTCGTAGCCAGACACGTGGAAGGTGTAGGGGCGGGTAATGTCGACGGTGCCCTCAGCGAAGTTCAGGGTGGGGTCAATCAACACTGCGGTAGCCTGCTTCGGGTAGCCCTGGAAGGGAACCTTAGCGGGGTTAATGGTCGCGGTGGAGGTGAACTCACCCTCGGAAACCTCGGCGTAGAACTTCACGATGGAGTTCGGGACCAGCTTCTGCTGCGAGGAAGGAACAGCCTTGCCATTACGGTCCACGGTCGCCTTAGAGGTGTAGGTGTCGGTCATAGAGCCGTCACCGGTCTTCGAGTTCAGCACATAGGGTACCGCCGCGGTGGTGTTAGCGATGTCCTGCTTGTCCACTGCGATGACGGAGCCGTCCGCGGTGATGGTCAGGTCGTTAGCCTTACCGCCGTTCATCTCAACCTCGCCGATCACGCGGTCGGTCTTGGCGTCAAAGATGGCGATCTTGCCGGTGCCGAAGTCGGTCACGTACACCAGGTCGCGATCCTCGTCGTTCTCCATAGACAGCGCCTGGTTGCCGAACTTGACGAACTTCTTGAACGCGCCGGTGGTCAGATCATAGACAGAGATACCGGAGTTCACGCCGTCCACGCCCTGCGAGGAGACGTAAATTTCGTTCTCGGAGTGGTCAATAGTGACGTCAGAGGGGCGAACTTCAACGGAGGAATTCTCGCCGCGGGTCTGAATAACCTGCTCAGTCTTGAACGTATGAGTGTTGATTACGAAGACCTTGCCGCCGGTGCGCTCGGGCACGTACAACTTGTCGCCGTCAATGGTCATATTCATGCCGACGTAGCGGGTACCGCCGTTGGGGGCACCCTCCAGCTGCAGCTTAGTAACCTCAAAGGTCTTCATGTCGATAGCGGACACATAGTAGCGGCCGGTCACGAACACCTTGCCGGAGTTGTGGTCCACCAGCACGGAGCGGGGGTGTTCAATCCAGTTCGGGTCGCTCTCGGCGATACCGTGGTTAGTCCAAATCTGTTCCATGGTGTTCTGGTCGAACACGGACAGGGAGTTGTCGGTGGTGTTAGTAACCCACACGGTGCCGGACACGTCATCAACAGTGATGCCGTACGCGGAAATGTAGCCGAATTCGCCGTTCTTATCCAGCTCGAAAGGAAGCGCTGCTACTTCTTCAATCTGAAGAGTGTCTGCGTTGACACGAGCAATGGTGGAGGCGAGGTCGCCGCGTGCACCCACGCCGACCATCCAAATCTTGTTGGTCGCCTTGGAGTAGGCAACCTGGTACTGGCCGGGCAGACCCTGGGTAATCTGCGCGACGGACGCGGAGGTATCAACAACGCGGCTCAGCGATGCGGTGGAAGGAGCCGATGCGCTGGGAGTCGCGGTCTGGTTTGCGGTGTTCGGTGCTGCGAAGGAGGCAGGGATCATAGCTGCGCCAGAGATTGCGAGCGCAAGGGAGCCGACGGCGAGCCCCTTCAATGCCTTGCCCGAGGAGGGAGTGAGGTTCAATGTGTGTCCTTCAAATGTGTAACGGAAGTGCTCACATGCCGCATGCGAATGCTAACGAGACACCCGTGAATATGCGGTGACATATTCGACGGCACGAAAAGCAGAAATGCAGGTAACGCATAAATTTACCTACCTTCTAATCCTCAATGTTTTCCCAGGAAAATACAAGCAGCGACGTGGGCGTGTTTTGTGTTTTTGTGAGTAATCCCCTAATTCGCCTTCAGTATCACGTGAAGGTTGAGGCGCTTCCCCGGTTTTTCCTTGCTCTTGCGGGCAAAAACCCAGGTCGCGAGGGGTATTGTGATGCTTTTATATTTACACATTAATGTAAATGTTTAGGTGAGGCGCGCCAGCGAGATTCACCACGGGTTAAACATTTTCTCGACATTCAAAACCTATATTTTTACAGGCAAGTGCACATATATAAATATTTCCTAAAACCACCTATCCAGCATTAGCCCAAGCGGGCACACAAAAGGCGGGTACCCCTCCCCCAGATTCGAAGAATCCGAAAGAGAAAATACCCGCCTTTCACGCGTTATATCGAGCGTTTAAGCCCGAGAGCTAAACGTTACGCTTTATGCCTTGCGGCGGCGCACCACCAGAGCAGCACCCGCAATCAGAGCCACAGAAGCAAAAGCAACCAGCGGCATCACAGCGTTCGCACCGGTGTTCGCCAGAGCGCCACGCGAAGAACCAGCCTGCGAGGAACCTGCGTCGCTCTTAGCTACCGAGGAGCCACCGCCCAAATTATCGGAACCACCTGCGGAGGAACCACCGTTCTTCACAGCCGAACCGGACTTATCAGCCTTCACAGCATCCGGAGCAGACTTGGAGTCCTGTGCACCGGTCTTAGCGTCAGACTTGGAGTCAGACTGAGATGCCTGATCCTTGGAGGTCTGATCCTTAGCCTCTGCGGTGTTCTCAGACTTAGCGTCAGACTTCTTATCCTCAGGCTTCGGGTCAGCAGGCTTCGGGTCAGCAGGCTTCGGATCTGCCGGCTTCGGGTCAGCAGGCTTCGACTCCTCAGCCTTCACACCGGTCACCGTCGGGTAACCCGCAAAGTCCAGCGAAGTCGGGGTGATACCCACCGGAGCTGCGCTCGCGTCGGTGTCCTTCACGCCAACCTTGAACTTCAGAATGGAGTTAGCCTTCAGCTGCTGAACCGATGCGGGAACGTCGTTACCCTGGCGGTCCTTGCCGGGCAGGGTGGTGTACTCGCTGGCGGTGGTAATCTCGCCGGTGGTGCCGTTGAGCACGTAGGGCAGGGTCACCTTCTCGTCGCGGTCCTTCTTGTCGAGGACCAGTACGGAGCCGTCCTTGAGCAGGGTCACGTCGTTCGCGGCTGCGCCGTTCATCTCGACCTCGCCGATGACCTCGTCAGCGCGGCCGTCGAAGACAGCCACCTTGCCGGTGCCGAAGTCGGTTACGTACACCAGGTCGCGGTCCTCATCGTGCTCCAGAGCGAGCGCCTGGGTGCCGAACTTGACGAACTTCTTGAACTCGCCGGTGGTCAGGTCGTACACGGAGATACCGGAGTTGACGCCCTTCACACCCTGGGAAGATACGTAAATCTCATTCAGCGAGTGATCCACAGCAACGTCAGAGGGGCGAACCTCAACGGTGGAATCCTCACCCTGAGTCTGGATGGTCTTCTCAACCTTGAAGGTCTTGGTGTCCACGACGAAGAGCTTGCCGCCGGTGCGCTCGGGCACGTACAGCTTGCCGCCATCGAGGAACAGGTTCATGCTGATGTAGCGGGTGCCACCGTCGGGTGCGCCCTCAAGCTGAATCTTCTCAACCTGCTTAGTCTTCAGGTCAATAGCAGAGACAAAGTAACGGCCGGTCACGAACGCCTTACCGGACTTGTGGTCAACCAAAACGGAGCGGGGGTGCTCAATCCAGTTCGGGTCGTCCTTCTTCACGCCCTCGTTGCTCCAGATGAGCTTGAGAGTCTGCTGGTCGTACACTGCCACGGAGTTGTCGGTGGTGTTGGTAACCCAGACGGTGCCGTCCACGTCATCAACGGTCACGCCGTACGCGGAGGTGTAACCGTACTGGCCCTTGTCGTTCTTCTTCACGGGCAGCTCGGCGAAAGCCTCGGTCTGCAGGGTGTCTGCATCCACGCGTGCCAGGGAGGAGGCGAGGCCGCCGCGTGCACCTACGGTGGGCACGAACAGCTTGTGGTTCTTCTTGGAGTAGCCAACCTGGAACTGGCCGGGCAGACCCTGAATGATGTTTGCAACGCTACCGTTTGCGTCCACGGTGCGGTGTGCCTCGGTGGAGGGGGTGGTTGCGTTGTTGTCGGCCGCCTTGGTCTTGGTGGCGGTTGCCGGGTAGCCCTGGAACTCGCGGGTTTCGGGGGTGACCTGCTTGACCTCGGAGTTGTCGCCTGCGGTTGCGGTGACCTTGAACTTCAGGATGGAGTTCGCCTGAATCTCGGAGGTCTTGGCGGGAACCTCGTTGCCCTGCTTGTCCTTAGAAGGCTTGCTGGTGACCTTATCTGAGGTACTGACGGTGCCGGTGGTACCGTCGAGGACGTAGGGCACAGTTGCGGTTGCGCCAGCCTGCTTGTCCACAGCGACAACGGAGCCGTTGGGCAGTACGACCAGGTCGTTTGCCTTGCCGCCGTTCATGGCAACCTCAGCGATTAGCTTGTCCGCTGCGCCGCCGTCAATCACGCCGACCTTGCCGGTGCCGAAGTCAGAGACGTACACCAGGTCATTCGCCTCGTCATTGTCCAGGGCGAGTGCCTGGGTGCCGACCGGGATGAACTTCTTGAACTCGTGGGTGGTCGCATCGTAGATGGACACGCCGGAGTTCGCGCCCTTCACACCCTGGGAGGAGACGTAGATTTCGTTCTGGGAGTGGTCAATCGCGATGTCGGAGGGGCGAACCTCACCCTCAGCGTTGCCCTTGGTGTCGAAGCTGCTCTCTACCTTGAAGGTCTTGGTGTCGATGACGAAAATCTTGCCGCCGGTACGCTCGGGAACGTACAGCTTACCGCCATCAACCAGGATGTTCATGCTGATGTAGCGGGTGCCGCCGTCGGGTGCGCCTTCGAGCTGGATCTTCTCAACCTGCTTGGTCTTCAGGTCGATAGCGGATACGAAGAAGCGGCCGGTCACGAACGCCTTGCCGGACTCGTGGTCAACCAGAACGGAGCGGGGGTGCTCAATCCAGTTCGGGTCGGTCTCTGCGATACCCGCGGTGGTCCAGACCTGCTGCATCGTTGCCTGATCGTACACGGACACGGAGTTGTCGGTGGTGTTGGTAACCCAGACGGTACCGTCTACATCGTCAACGGTGATGCCGTAAGCTGCGTCGTACTGGTAGCCCTTGTCGTTCTTGACGATGGGCAGCTCGGCGACTGCCTCAATCTTCAGGGAGTTCGCGTCAATACGAGCGATAGTAGAAACGTGCTTGTCGCGGTCAGCGGTGCCCGCAACCCAAATCTTGTTGGTCTTCTTGGAGTATGCGACCTGGAACTGACCGGGCAGGCCCTGAGTAATCTTAGCCATCGCCTTATCGGTGATGGTGCGAGCGTCAGTGCTCTGGCTTGCTACCGGGGTGGATTCTGCCGCGAACGATGCGGGGATGGTGGCAACGCCGGAAATTGCCAGTGCCAGCGATCCAACGGCGAGGCCCTTGAATGCCTTGCTTGAAGCGAGGTTCATATGTATGTCCTTTTTCGTGGGTGGTGTGTGAAGGTGCGTCTCTCCCCCACCGATGGGTGGTGAGGCGCCGCGTTTTTCCTGCTCTTTGGTGTGGGTTTCATGGGCCCACGAGGAAGGAAACTAGTCTTCACACAGTATTAAGTAAGGCAACCTTTAACTTACCTTCTAGGTAATACTTACTTAGCGCACAGGATTTTGCAAGATTTTAGGCATATATAACGCAAAATTTCATATGCCAGGCACAGCCTGTCACTAAAACTCCCCGAGGTGCGGCAATACGGGGCATAACAAAACCCCCGCCTCCAGCAAAAACCAGAAGACGGGGGTTCCACACACCCCAACACACACGGTGCCGAGGTGACTAAAAATTAGGAGACATACGAGAAGTCAGTGAACAGCAGGTTCTGCAGCTTGTAACGGCGAATGAAACGAGCCAGCTCCGCGCGAGTAGTCGGCGCGGTCGGGTTGAACACACCCGAAGAATCCAGCACGATATCGTTCGCGCCAGCCCACGCAACGTAACGGTGCAGAGTACCGGCACCCAGCACGTCACGGAAACGAGAACCAGCAGCCTCGTTCATTTCAGTCAGCTGAACCTCCGCGTTGTACTGGAACAGCACAGCCGCCAGCTCCTCGTGAGAAACCGGTGCAGTCGGGTCAATCTTGTCGCCACCAGTGAGCGGCTCGGTGATCTTGCGGTCACGAGCCCAGTGCAGCGCATTCGCGGTCGGGCGGCCTGCCGCATCCGCGAAGGGGGCAACCTCAGAGTTTTCACTCACGCCAGCGTGACCTGCAGCGTGGTTCAGCAGAGCAATGAGCTCCTCACGGGTCACAGGGCGGTCCGGCTCAAACGCGCCAGACTGCGGGTTCGGCATCAGCCACTTCTTCTGGTTCGCCATGCGGATATCCTCAGCGAACGGGTGGCTATCCGGAACGTCCTCGAAAGAGGTCTTCAGGATCTTAGTCTCAGCCACGGGGATGCGCGCAGCAATCTGGTGGGCAATCTCCTGACCCCACGGGTCGGAGCAAATATCCAGCTGCAGGGCGTGATCAACGCCCTCACCCTGCATCAGCTCGATGGGGAACTGGTCGCTACCGCTGAAGCTGTCAGCATCACCGTCAAATTCGGGGGTGAGCGGCCAGGAGCGCAGAGTTTCAAAAGAGTCGTTACGAACGTAGCCGTGGCGTACGGTCAGAGTGGTGCCTTCGGTGAGGAATTCGCGCAGACCGTGTGCAGTGTAGTTGACGGTCATACCGGTTTCAGTGATGGTGGCACGCTGAATAACGAGGCGCGGGCCTTTAGTTTCCTCGGTTGCCGGGGCAAGGTTTGCGGGAGCTTCATCAGCCTGAGCGGCCTGCGCCTGCAGGGTCAGTGCGCCTGCAGCGGCGGCGGCGGAAGCACCCTTTACAAAAAATCGTCGTGAGAGTCGATGGGTAAGCAAGGGCATGATTGTCCTATTCAGTTCTTGTTTGAGTTGAGTGAGTTACGGGTGGCAGGATGCGCGGACAGCGGCGTAAACGGTGAGTGAGGCCGATACGTTGGGTTCCCTCCCCTGTGTGCGTGAGTGAGACGTAGCATACCGGGGTGCGGGTGTCTGTCGGGCGGATGCGCGGTGAGTGAGACCGGCACGGTTCCCTGACCCAGTCATCTAGCGTACCTTAAGGTCCCCTTTAAAGCGAAGACGAACCAGCGGTGATTTTACGCCCATTCTCGGTGTTCAACGAAGTAGGGGCGTTATCTGGCAAAGTTTGCCGGAAGTTGGTATGGGGTGGGAGGGTGAGGAGAGGGAGGCGTTGCTCAGCGGCTGGGGTGTGGTTTGTGTGCAACTAGGCTGATATTTTTGGGTGCGCTGCTTACCAGCCCTCTCTATTTTGGGAGGGCTGGTAAACAAGGCTTTCTAAAACATCCCCGCTGATGCGGGGAACACCTGAACGCGCTCAAGCTGACGATGCAGTGGCAGGGCTCATCCCCGCTCGCGCGGGGAACACAGCAACTGAACGTGGTCAGGCCAGGGAACCATCGGCTCATCCCCGCTCGCGCGGGGAACACCGGCTAACCCGACTTTGGGTATGTTGGGTGCTCGGCTCATCCCCGCTCGCGCGGGGAACACAAATCAGGCTCCCTTGACCCTCTGCAGCCACTCGGCTCATCCCCGCTCACGCGGGGAACATGCTCCAGGCTCAGAGGGGAGCCGCCCCCCCCCATCGAGGCTCATCCCCGCTCGCGCGGGGAGCACGTTGATGCTCGGGCACGTACTGCTCGTGAGGAGGGCTCATCCCCGCTCGCGCGGGGAACACTACCACAAGCAGGCTAAGCAGATGCGTGATCGCGACTCATCCCCGCTCGCGCGGGGAACACGAAGTCCAGCGGCACCTCTGCACCGTAACGCTCGGCTCATCCCCGCTCGCGCGGGGAACACATACACTCCAGGGGTCACAGTGAATGCACATTCGGCTCATCCCCGCTCGCGCGGGGAACACAACCCGAGCCTCACCCTCATTGGTGCCGTCATCGGCTCATCCCCGCTCGCGCGGGGAACACCAGCTGCTCGATCTGTGTCGAAGCCGCAACTACGGCTCATCCCCGCTCGCGCGGGGAACACTGATTGCTCTGATTGGCTCAGTCCTCGTGCTCCGGCTCATCCCCGCTCGCGCGGGGAACACTCCGGGGCTATCACCTCCCCGTCGGCAATGGTCGGCTCATCCCCGCTCGCGCGGGGAACACGTGCTGCTGAAGAGCGGCAGCGTATTCGATTCCGGCTCATCCCCGCTCGCGCGGGGAACACGCCATGTAGGGTTCCGGGTCGGTCGGGATACCCGGCTCATCCCCGCTCGCGCGGGGAACACTTTTCATGCCTCCCAAAATGAAATTTTGAGTGCGGCTCATCCCCGCTCGCGCGGGGAACACACGAGCATAGGCTTAATGGGGGCGGTACCTCCCGGCTCATCCCCGCTCGCGCGGGGAACACTGGCCGAGTCTCGCGCCTGACCATCATCGCTGCGGCTCATCCCCGCTCGCGCGGGGAACACGTACACGTTCCAACCTTGTGGGGTCGGTACACCGGCTCATCCCCGCTCGCGCGGGGAACACGGCTCGGCGGTGGCCCTTGACCACATCTCCCTCGGCTCATCCCCGCTCGCACGGGGAACACGTCCACTGAATCGCTAGAGTCTGTCCGGGACGCGGCTCATCCCCGCTCTCGCGGGGAACACTCCTGCACCTTCTGCTCTACCGGTGAGAGCGGCGGTTCATCCCCGCTCTCGCGGGGAACACGCTGGGTCGAAGCTGTTGGCTCCGATTAACTCCGGCTCATCCCCGCTCTCGCGGGGAACACTTCACAACTTCGCAGAAGCCGGCACCTTACCGCGGCTCATCCCCGCTCACGCGGAGAACACAGCCACAGCCACATCAGCAGCGTTTGCGGCGACGGCTCGTCCCCACTAACGTGGGGAACACAGACTCTCCGGGGAGGACTGTACCGGCGGGTTCGGCTCATCCCCGCTCGCGCGGGGAACACGGCCAGGATTCGTAACCCATGAGCTCAAACTGCGGCTCATCCCCGCTCGCGCAGGGAACACTTGGTTCACGCGGACGTGGCGGAAACGCAAGCTGGCTCATCCCCGCTCGCGCGGGGAACATCGAGGGGCAAGAATACGCATCCCCTTTTCACCCGGCTCATCCCCGCTCGCACGGGGAGCACAGAGAGTACCCGCCGGGCTTCTTCGCGGGCTTCGGCTCATCCCCGCTTGCGCGGAGAACACATCTGCGCATGATCCCAAATCCACTGCACCGCCGGCTCATCCCCGCTCGCGCGGGGAACAATGGTCGCGCCAATCCCTCACCAACGCCCGGCCCGGCTCATCCCCGCTCGTGCGGGGAACACGCATTTTTCGCGACTGAGAGTCCAGCCGGTCGCGGCTCATCCCCGCTTGCGCGGGGAACACAAGCAGAACATTGTCCTGCACAGATTAGCTCCCCCCTCTACTCCACGGCACTCATCGGGACAGAGGCACCAACGTTAGAAGGCCCATACCGTACGCCTTACCCCTACCCATACCGGAGAGCAGAGACTTACGGAACAGCTCGACATCAGTGATGCGAAGAGCACCATCAAACTGAGCCTTACGGTGAGTCACCTTACCAACCTTGCCATCAGCATTACGGCGGGCAAACGCAAGGTCCTGACGAGAAGAAACCATCGGGCATTCCTCAATATCCTGACCCTCAACAGTAGGAATTATTTCAAATCCCCACTGCGGAGCACGCTCACGAATCCATGCCTGCTGCTGCGCAACAGTAACGTGCGGGTACACCTCACGCTTACCCGTCTGCTGATTCGTATGACGCTTCACCGGGTTCGCGGCAAGACGGAAAGCCCACTCCTGACCGTTCTCCAGCTTCGCCAGCAAACGACCATAATGAGCGCTCTCACCAGGGCGAGTCTGCCAACCAGCCTGCTCCACAAGAGCCGAAAAATCAGGCTTCTCAGGGCTCAACATGTACAGACCCGGAGCATGCTGAGACTCATCCAAACGCCACAAGATACGGCTCTCAGAATAGTCCGTATCCGGCGGCAAAGTCGCCATCACAGCTGCATGCATCGCCTGCGGGCTACGCAACAACTTCCACGCGCCACGACGCTGCGGATTAATCATGAAACGAGAAAAATACGTCACGCTTCCACCACCGCCTTCATATAATCAGGCCCAGAAGAGTTCTTCTCAAAAGACTCTTCTTCTCTAAGCTGTGAGACCTGGCTTTGCTTATTATCCACCCGGACAGGCTCAACCGACACGACCTCACGCGAAGCATACTGACGATGCTCCGGACTGAAACTCACTGGAATATCTTCAACCAAATCACCGCGTTCACCCGGTAGCGCATCACGCTGGATGCGCAGTAATACCTGCTTCGGAAGACTCTGACGACGGTGTTCTGGCATCTGCCATTCCAACGAACGCAGAGCTTCCTCAGCAGACTTATCACGGATGCCCACAACAAGGTCATAACCAGCCGGGCACGCACGCCGCCCAAGATACAAAGGATATACAGGCTTCTTCAGCGCAGACTCAATAATCTCCAACTGTCCACGTTCACCTTCCAGAGCCACAACAAAAATAGCGTCAGAAAGGTACATACGAGTTGAAAGAGATGCATCATCTTTAGGGTTCTTGACCCAGTTCTTAGCGGTCTGATAGTCACGAATCAGGGTACCCGAGGCATCCGTACGCACCGCGAACCTCAGCGAAACCAAGTCGTCAACAGGCTCGTTACGCGAGCGTCCCAAGGCTGCAGCAACCAGTCCAATCACGCCAGATTTACTCGGCTCATGTCCGGCATCACGGCGACGGAAACGGCTCTGAGTACCCCATGACTGCAACGGCCCGCTCATCTTCAAGAGCAGGGTAGGCATTAGGACTCCTGAGAGGTGAGAGCAGTCAGCTGAGCTTCCAGGGACTCCAACAGACCCTTCAGAGAAACAGACTCGCCAAGACCAGCCAGTTCTTCCTTGAGGTCACCCAAAGCCAGAACATACGAAGCAACAGGCTCGTAACCGTACGCTTCTTCAATGTTCTTAGCTTCAGATGCGAGCGCACGGGCAGCAGCCACGCGGCGGCCCTCAACCTCGGTAATAGCCTTCTCGAAGGCATTCACATAGGAGATAGGACGGTCGTTGCGGACAGTTACGATAACCGCGTCAGGCAGGGTGCGTGCAGCGAAAGAGTTCTGCTTGCCGGTGGGCATGGAACCGACGAATGCACGCACAAATGCCAGGGTTGCTTCAACGCTTGCAGAAGTATCGCCCAGGTTAGTGATCAGCGCATCCAGGTTGATGTTGGCGTAGCGGTAGAGAGTGCTCGAAGCCATCTCAATAGTGCCAATCATGCTCGCACCGGTTGAATCACCTGCTGACCGTACAACATCGTCTACTGCAGTGTAGTAGTCAAAGTCCGGTTCAGTACCGTGAACACTTAGGGCGTGCGCCACCTGGCATGCGGCGTCAACGTTGAAATCGGGAGCATCCGCCAGCATACGACCAAAGAGTGCAATTTCAATACCATGTTCGGTATTCAGCATCTCCTGAACCTGCTTCGGAGGAATCTTCTCTCCATTTGCTTCGATAATAGCTTGCGCAAGCTTATCAATCTGCTGATTACTCAGAAACAAAGCAGCGCTTGAAACAGCACGATCTGAAATCCTCTTTTCGCCTTCCTGCCTTTCAAGCTTAACGTACTTCTTGTTCTTGGGATTTTTCACAGCAGTAAAAGCCTGTTTTACAGCCTCTTCCGCCGCATCAGCGTCAAACTCCGATGCAAGGTCCAAGATACGCGCCACTACCTTGTCAGCAATCAGGCGGGTACGTACACCCAGCTTCGAGCGGTCAAGGTGCAATTCAAAATCACGGCGAATAGCAGACTTCCAGGCCTGGCTGGAAACACGCTGACGCTGAACGCCGCCAAAGAAGGCGGACTTGGGGCTGCCGGTATCGTCACGGTTAATATTCGACGGGGGCAGGGTCTGCAGGGCATGAATATCGATAAAGGTAGTCATGATGTTGTCCTTATCAGTTAGAAGTAATAGTTACTCAGTCGTCTTAGAGTCTTCAGAGCGCGGAGGTACCAAACCATAGGAGAATTCACAGTTCCACCGGTAAAGCACATTCTTACGGGTCGAGGGATTCTGCAGGTACATGTAGTCCACCGCAAATTGGCCGTAATTAAAGCCAATACTTTTAGAACGGAGAAGAGTAATAAGGCTACGCAGGTAATGCTGGCGAGCATTCTCCGTCTGAGCGCTCAGTAGAGAGTCAAAACGCTTCTTCATTGAGCTCGTGGTATTACCAACCAGCTTGCCAACAGCACGACCAAAGGAAACCTTAGCATCATGCATGGACTTGTTCTGAGACTGCTGGTGCAGAGCAAAAAGCGTTAGAGCAGTGTACGCTGCAATCTCCGCGTCATTAGGCCTATCACCCCTACCACGACACTGCTCGGGAAATGCTTGCTTATCTTTTTTATCTTCATTCTCCAACACCAACACCATGCCCATTAGATGGGGCTGGCCCGTTGGAACTTTTCCAGCACCTCGACGAAGCTGTGCAAGCTCAGCGATAGCGGCGGAGACGCCAGCGTCTTTCTGACGATAAAGATGATTAATCTTAGCGCTAACAAAACGCTGCAAAGCATCTTGTTTAGTCATATCACTCATGAGTTTCCTCCCTGTTAGAGCGAGAAGCGGAGTCTTGGTATGCCAGGGGAATAATTTTGGGTAGCCGGCTGAACAGCAGCCGTTCTGCGCGTGCGACGTTGTAAAGAACGTCATTACCTGATGAGTCCTTACCGACAGTACCCACCATAGCTTTAGGGCCAGCATTGTACTTAAGCAGGTCCGATTCACGCTTGATTTCTACCCATAGGCGGTGTTGCCATTCCTGTTTTTTCGCAAAGATACCCTCTAATGCTCGCTGATCTGCAAGCCAAAGGCGGAACGTTCCTTCAATACGGTTCAAAAAAGCCTCAGTGGCATCCGCACGGAACTCATATTCCCGACCCGCAGCTTGCAGAAGCTGGCCGGCAAATTGACCCAAAGTAATTGCCACGTCCATAGTGACCTGGATATTCTCACCCACCATCTGGGATGTGCTCAACCCTTCATCAGTCAACAGAGAAAGCTCAAGGGTCATCGAGTCAGAAATAATGTTCTCAATCACGGCGCTCCGGTTGCCGTATTCAACGCCCACTAGCTGAACCTTCACCTCAGCATCAGTCGGGAAATGTCTTCCCAAACCCAGCTGACGAATCACAGGAGCAGGCTTATTCTGCTTCTCCGATTCCGGGGTGAGACGAGTCAGCAGAGCATCAGCACCACGCCACAGAGTGCGTTCAGCCGAATGAGCCTGAGGCATCCACACCTGTTCGGTCTTCGACGACTGGTTCTTGCTGTAACGATAACCCGTCAAAGGGTCTGCATAGTTATTGCGATCAAGCCACTTATCACCATTAGCGACAAGCACTGAAGTCACGCGTTCACCATCATGGTGCAAGCGGATGCGACGAGACTGCCAGGTCAGAATCTCACACATGCCGCTTGCAGGAACAGGCTGGTCCTTGTACTGAGATGCCGGACCACCGGTGTACGCACGCGGCGCAGCGGTATCAGCTTCTTCACGTTCCCAGACAGGCAAATCATCATCAAAAGCACTCTCATCGCGCAATTGCCCGTAATCGAGGTTGTACAGAAGGGTTTCCATCATATTGGCGCCGTGAACAATCACCTTACCGGTGGTGCCGTACCAGCCAACGCCCAGAGGGTAGCCCTTACCTCCCTTAACACGGGGGTCGCCTACAGCACCGGATTTAATACCCGAGTAATCATAAGCTTGAATAGTCACCAGACACCGCGCCGCTTCCGCAAAGCTCAAAGATTCCAAAGTCTTCTCAGCACGAACCGAGAAATACTCACTCTCCGAATCCAGAACCAGGCGACTAACAGGCTTTGTATCTCCCTTAGCAGTATGCAAATCGTGCACCTGCATAAAGGGACGTTCACCACCTAGCAACCAGAAGCGGCCCTGCTCATTGAAGTAGTCCAAGTAATCCAGAACATCTTGAAGATTCTCATCGCATTGTTCTCTCATCCGGCTTACCCAATTTGCAGTTTTATTATCCGCATCAATACACACTGCTCGCGCAAAGATAACAAGAACCACACCAAAGATAGCCGTATCAGTAAGAGGGCTACCAGTTTGAATTTTACGGATGTCATATAGCTGCTTGTAGAAATCATGAAGCGACAGCTCAACAACCTTACCTGAGTCCAGCAACACTGGAATCCAAGGCTCGTACACAAGATTGAATCGAGGCTCTTCTAAACTCGCCATTTCCATTCCTTTCGTCGTCGATTTTTTACCTTTCATCCACTCCGTGACGAGTAAGCAGGCACAAAAATGGAATCTGGTCCACAATAAAAACAGACCACAAAATTTACCCTTTGTCACTACCCGCAAGAAGGTCCAGGAAGGGGTTTGATAGCTCCACTATACGAGCGCCACCAAGACCGAGTCAATAGCACTAACAGTATTAACCATATATTTCATATATTTTTTAAACGTCACGTATCAACGAAAAATAGAGCAGAATCCCCACCCAAGCAGCTAACGCAGGGAACACACTAACAGTCAATAACCATATCGGCTCATCCCCGTCTGCTTCGGGGAACATACGCTTCGTCTCATAACGAGACCTCTATTAGTTTACCTTCTAAGGAGAATTATGCTATCCGATTCCGAACGGCTTTCGACACCTACGACAGCCTTATTCTGGGCAAAAACCGGGAACAACCACTCCCCCACTCACGGTCTCTCTCTCGTTCAGCACATGCTCGATGCAGGTTCTGTAGCTGCACGACTCTGGGATACATGGCTCGCCCCGGGTCTGCAGAGGCGATTCAGTGAGCATCTCCACCTCTCCATGGAAGATACGCGCGCGCTCGTCTGCTGGCTTGCCGCAACCCACGATATGGGCAAAGCAACCCCCGAATTCACTTGCCAGTATGACAGGCAAAAAAACAACGAATATTTTAGTGCCTACCGCAAACGTATTAGACAAGCTAAGTTTGATCTCCCTCATGATCTTACAGTCCCTGCCAAGAGTGGGGTGCACCCCCACAATAAATACAGTCAGAGCATTCTCACCCACCTGCTCACCCTCCCCAACAATGTCGAGGGCATGCCGAGTGATATTGCTGTAACTCTCGCAAGTATTTCCGGCGCGCACCACGGCATACCTGCAGCTTACTTCCCCGATTCTCGCGAACGAAACATCCTCATTTTGAAGCAACTCTCCCCCCAATGGCACGCCGTTTGGCAGGAGCTCTATGACATTACCGTAGAACGATTCGGCGCAACCTCAGCACTGCAGCAGCTAGCAGAACACGGACACACTATCCCCGTTGCCGTGCAATTCTGCATTACCGGTTTAGTCATCATGTCAGACTGGATTGCTTCAAACCCTGATTTCTTCCCCATGGGAACCTTCGGCTCAGCTGAACAAGAACAGCGAGCGCGCATCGGCTGGCAGGCGCTCGGGCTTGAACAGCGCTGGACTGCCGCGCTGGATACCAACCCCGACACCCCTGCAGCTGATCTCTATGCGTCCCGTTTTGGGTGGAGCAACCCGACCCTACGCCCCATGCAGGAAGTCGTTGTTGAAGCGGCACGCTCCATGCAAAGCGGCGGCATGATGTGCATCGAAGCACCCATGGGTCAAGGTAAAACTGAAGCTGGCCTCATCGCTGCCGAGTTCCTTGCGCAGGCAACCGGTCGCACGGGTGTGGCCTTCGCGGCACCGACCCAGGCGACTTCTAATGCCCTCTTTGATCGTGTTGTCGAATGGGTGAAATACCAGACAGCCGATGTGGCACAAGAACATGGCGGACCTATTGAGCCGCACTCCATGTTCCTGGGCCATTCCAAGAACCGATTCAACAAGTCCTATGAAGCACTCTCCGAGGCAGATATTTTCGATGAATCCCCCACCCCTGGACGAGAAAACAATCGAAAAATGCTACGCCCCGGAACGTCTCTCGCACGACACAGCTGGCTCAGCGGCACTAAGAAGGGGCTTCTCTCCAGCTTCGTTGTGTGCACCATCGACCAGGTGCTCATGACCGCCTTGCAAGCACGGTATGTGATGCTCCGACACCTTGGGCTTGCGTCTAAGGTCATCATCATTGATGAGGTTCACGCCTACGACGCATACATGAACCAATACCTTTCCAGTGCGCTCTACTGGCTGGGTCAGATGAATGCGCCCGTTATTCTCATGTCAGCAACACTCCCTGCAGATATTCGTACACACCTCATGGTTAGATATGCTGAGGGTTTGAAAGTAAGGACAGATAGCTCATCCCCCCAGACTAAACAAAATTTGTCATCCAGAGAAAGATATGCCGCAAGGCAAGCCAGAACTCAGAGCAATACTATCCTCGATTTGGACTACCCAGTCATCCACACCCTCACCGCCGAGGATAACGGAACTCCCAAGAAATGGAAGGTTGAACAGCCCGCAGAACAAACCGAAATCGGACTGAAGCTCATTGACGACAGCCCCGAAAGCGTCCTGAACATACTCGAACCGCTCGCTAACGACCACGGATGCGCCGCGGTCATCTGCAACACCGTTGGACGAGCCCAGGAAATGCACGCATTCCTGAGTGAACGGTTCGGTGAAGAGCATGTTATCCTCACTCACTCTCGCTTTACCGCCACGCATCGAGCCGAGCAAGAAGAACTCCTTGTCTCAAAGCTCGGCAAAAAGGCGCACTACAGCGAAGCTGACGGGGAGGATTCCTCGCGCCCGCACCGCCTCATCGTGGTGGGCACGCAGGTCATCGAACAGTCGCTTGACCTGGACTTTGACGTGATGATTACCGACTTCGCGCCGGTCGACCTGGTGCTTCAGCGCATGGGACGCCTACACCGTCACGATAGCCGCAGCAGCTCAGAGCGTACCCCCGCATACCGCAAGCCAGTGTGCTACGTACGAGGAGTCGAAACTTTCGGCTCATACGATGCAGCTCCCGACTTCCCATATGGTTCCAAGGCAGTCTATGAGCCGAAGATTCTGTTCAGTAGCTACGCGCAGCTACTCCCCCACTTCGACGGTGAACCGATTCGAATTCCGGCAGACATCAGTCCACTGGTGCAGAAGAGTTATCAGAAAAGCATGTCGGACGAGATTCCTAAAAGCTGGGCTGATGGTTATATGAGCGCAGAACAAGAGTATCTACAGAACCAGAAAAGCGCGATCACTAGGGCCTCAAATTATCTGCTTCGCGTACGTACCCCAGATGATAGAACGATGGCAGATTGTATGCAACATCTTCTCGAGTCTGTCGACCGGCGGTTCTCTGACGACCAAATCGGCGAGGCAAAGGTTCGCGGCACCTACGCATCCCTAGAAGTTATCGCAATCATTGTGGAACGGAGCCAACCAGACAATCCCAAGAGTGCGATTAAGAGCTACCGGCTCTTGCCTTCTATCAGCGGCACAGACGAAGCTGATTCCCTCCGATTTAATGCTTCAGATAATGCGCCTCCAGAGTACCAGCAGAGCATGCAACTTGCGGCTTCATCCATTCGACTCCCCTACCAGTACTCAGATGCACCCAATCACCGCACCGAGGGTGGTACACCCCGATTTAACGCCGCATTGAAACAGCTGGAAGAGGAACGGATCAAAAGTTGGAAGGACTCATTCGTTCTGAAAAGGCAGCTCATCCTGCCTTTTGAAGAGGTCGAAGCAGGCGTGTACTCGTACAGGCTCTGCGATTACGAGCTGGTGTACACCACCCAGCTAGGCTTGCAGAGCATCGACACTAAAAATAAAAACTAACCAAGACGAATAAAGACCCCGCCCGGATCCTCTCGTGGAGCATCCGGCGGGGGTCTTTACTATATAAAATTTTCGGCGCAGTTCACACTATGCGGTTTACACTACGCGGTTCACACTGCAGGATCCCGCAGCGTCAGGCGGCGGCTACTCAGATTCGCCGAGCATGCCCTCACGAGCCAACGCAGTCAAACGAGACACCGCACGGAAATACTTCTTCTGATAACCACCGGCCAGCATCTCCTCAGTAAACACCTTGTCAAAAGGCACACCCGAAGAAACAATCGGCAAGTCCTTGTCATACAGGCGGTCAGCCAACACCACAAAACGCAGCGCCACCGACTGCTCAGTAATCGGGTGAACATCACGCCACGCAATACCATCCAGGCCATCAATCAGCTGACGGTAACGCGACGGGTGCACCTTCGCCAGATGCTCCACCAGGTCAGCGAAGTTATCAACACCAACAGTCTGGCCGCCGAACACTTCCTCAACCTTCGCATCAAACGCATCATCAGCAACAGGCTCCGGCGCAGCAGGCAGGCCACGGTGACGGAAATCCTCACCATCCACACGGTGCACCTCAAACTGCGAAGCAAGCACCTGAATCTCACGCTTAAAATCCTCAGCCGCAAAACGGCCCTCACCCAGCGCACCAGGCAGCGTGTTCGACGTCGCCACAAGCTTCACGCCAGCATCCGCCAGCTCACGCATCAGACGAGACATGAGCACAGTATCACCCGGATCGTCCAGCTCAAACTCGTCAATGCACACCAGCTTGTAGCTGCTCAACGCCTCAACCGTCTTACGGAACGTCAACGCACCCACCAGGTTCGTGTACTCCACAAAAGTACCGAACGCCTTCGGGCCGTCCACATAATGCCACAGCGACGCCAACAAGTGAGTCTTACCCACACCAAAACCGCCGTCAAGGTACAGGCCAGCCTTCGTCGAATCCTTCTTCTTGCCACCAAACAGGCGACCAAAGAAACCGGCACCAGCACCGCCACCATTAATCTTGTCGCCAAAATCCTTCAGCTTCTGCACAGCCTCAGCCTGCGACGGCTGATTCGGATCAGGAATGTAGCTATCAAAAGACACTTCACCAAAACGCTCAGAGGGGCGGAAACCCGCCAGCAACTCATCAGCAGAAACGCGAGGGATGCGGTCGGTCAAGTGTACGGTCGTGGTGGGCACAAAAACTCTTTTCTTCAGTGACGGCGATGTGACTTCCGCTTTAAGTGTAGTACTGTCTAACACCCCGCGTGAGCCGCATGAGTTGCCCGCCACATT
>FLSK01005879.1_pt1 | contig 21879 bp, 17 predicted proteins | sample 1550541 | NCBI WGS metagenome assembly FLSK01 (sample SAMEA4031773, study PRJEB14383) | metagenome | biome: human; feature: oral; material: saliva | place: Philippines | collected 2014
GATGATGGGTCTACACCTTTTACATCAAACTGTAAATCTAGCTGAGGCATACGATGTTTTAGCACATCTTTTAAGTCTATCCGGCCTTTTAAAACAAGACCGTCACCAATAGCAGTGCCACCAAATTTGCCCGTCTCCATATCGATGTGTACAGCACGATTACTATCTAGATCAATCCGGGCATTTACATCTTTCATCACATAGTGACGATTTCTGTTAAATACCTCTAGTTGGCTATTTCTAAGTCTAATCTTAAGATCTAAGTGTTGCCCTTGCCAATTAAAGTTACGCACCTTATTGCCTAGTTCCTCTTGTCGTTCTTGTGTAGTCTTTTTCGGTGGTTTTGGACGCGGTTCGACCTCATTAAGAGGTTTCTTTACATCTGGTGAGGCAGGAACGAAATCCAGCCGATTATTCTCGTCCAAATCGACAACGATGACCGCATCGTTTAGCTCAATACCATTAATAGCAGACGCTTTGAAGTTACGTGTCACCACGTCCCACATGTTAACTCGTATCTTACCATCTGGAACTGTTATTAATCTCCGCCCATCTGGATCCGTCCATACTAAATCAGTAAAGGATAGTGTCCCCCAAGGTGTGGCAGATAAACTTTCCACAGTAACAGTACCTCGCATCATAGTCTGGCGAGCCATAACCTCATTAAAGATAACGCCCATTCCGCGACTAGCAATAGTGGCAAGTACAAAGAAAACAATGGCTCCTATGGCAAGAAAAGCAGCAAGGCCTTTAAGACCTTTCTTATACAATTGTTTATATTTTGTCCAATAAGAACGTATATAATGTTTCATAGCCTTATTATATCATGTTGAAGATGTCCAATCAAAATAAAACTATTCTCTAAATGCTAATAATAGGGCTCTGAAGCATTAAGGGGAAAGCAGTAAAATTAAATATCTATTTACGTACATTTCAATTCACATTGGGCATCATATATGAGACTTCAAGGTATACATAGGTTGATGGGACTAATGTTTACTAAACGTAATAAAAAGCGTTGCCTATACCGTATGAGCGACTTAGCTCGCTTTGGAGCGAAGAAGGTATAGACAACGCTTTTTAATTTAAATGTCGAGTTAGAGTTGGGCCCCATCAACCTAATGCTAATAGCTTAAGAATTGACGCCCAAGTTAAGGAAATTACGCTTTTACGCCTTTGCCGTATTTTACAAGGCTTTCTGCTTCAATTTCTTCTTGAGTGCGATAGTCTTGAGGAATATTGGACAAGCGAATCCAGCTGCGTACTGCTTCTACTAATACGATAAGGATCATGAGGAACATCGCAGCACTGAATGCTACTAGAATCCATTTACCAGCTGGGATATAGCTATTAAATACGTTTTCAAAGTCTGCAGCAATCGCAACGATGGCCATTAGGATACATGGAATACCTGTAACCCATGCATAGCGTTTGCGGCCAAGTCGCATAATAACAGTAGTACTTACAGCCAATGTCATAGTACCTAATAATTGGTTAGATACGCCGAATAGAGGCCAGATAATACCGATGTTACCTTGTAGAACTAGGTAGCCCCACAAGATACAAATCAAAGCTGCACAACCATATACGCCAGGAGCCCAATGTTGGTCGTTGAATTTAGGATGGAAATGACCTAATAATTCTTGAAGCAAGTAACGACCTACGCGAGTACCAGCATCGATCAAAGTCATGATGAACAAGGCTTCGAACATGATACAGAAGTGATACCAGTAACCCATCAAGTGATCCATGTTAGGCAATCTGGAGAAGATATGAGCCATACCTACTGCAAGGGATACGGCGCCACCAGGACGGTGCATCAAGTCTTCCCCAACCATTGCGGACAATGCTGGCAATTCATGTACTTGAAGACCTAGTGCTTTAAAGGATTCTACTGTGGAGTTAATAGCGAAGTAATCGTCTGGATGCAATGCAGTAGCTGCAATCAACGCCATCATAGCGATGAAACCTTCTGTTAACATCGCACCATAACCGATAGGTAAGATTTCTCTTTCATTAGTAAGCATTTTAGGTGTTGTACCTGTAGCAATTACTGTATGGAAACCAGATAACGCACCACATGCGATAGTAATGAAGATGTAAGGGAATACAGAACCTTTCAATACAGGACCGCCACCCCAGATATATGGAGTAACAGCTGGCATTTGAATTTCAGGCATTACGATGATAATACCGAGAGCCAAGGCGCCAATTGTACCGATTTTAAGGTATGTAGATAGATAATCACGAGGAGCGAGCAATAACCATACTGGCAATGCTGCTGCAAAGAAGCCATACACAGCAAGCATAATTTCAATAGTTTGCAAGTCGTATGTGAACCAAGAAGCATATTCGCTAGCCGCGATGTTAGGACCGTAGATAATGCCTACGAAGATTAACGCTACACCAATGATAGTAGCCTCTTGGATTTTACCAGGACGCAACCATTTTAAATAAATACCGATAAAAATAGCAATTGGAATTGTAGCGAATACGGAGAAGAATCCCCAAGGAGAGTTATGCAATGCGTTCGCTACTACTACGGCCATACCAGCGAGGGTAATAACCAATAGGAACAAGGTAGCAAGCATAGCACCGAAACCAGCTAGTTTACTGATTTCTTCGCGCGCAATATCCGCGATTGACTTACCGTCATAGCGAACTGAAGCGAACAAGATAACCATGTCATGTACAGCACCGGCTAATACGGAGCCGATAAGGATCCATAATGCACCAGGCAAATACCCGAACTGGGCTGCAATAACTGGGCCTACGAGAGGGCCTGCACCTGCAATAGCTGCAAAGTGATGACCAAAGGTTACCCATTTGTTAGTTGGCACGTAATCGTGACCATCGTTGTGAATCATAGCTGGCGTCGGACGATATTGGTCCAAGGTCAACACCTTAGCCGCTATGAAAGCCCCATAAAAGCGGTACGCTAAAATCAGAATACACGCGGAGGCAATAACTAAGTAAATACCATTCATAACCATATAAACACCTCCATTTGTTTCGTGACATGGAGTATATGAAATTTCTGATAAAAACTTATGTTTCCATGCCACTTTGGCTTGTAAAAATGTTAGTACTTACACATTCATTGTATAACTAATCATGGGAGTGTCAATTACTATTTAGTCATTTTGAAAGACCGCTATAACTTAAAGGCATAATAAAAAGGCATCCTCCACATAGGAGAATGCCTTAATAAGTGCAAATTAGCTTATATCTATAGTCTTACCACGATACCAGCTTCGTGGAGAGCCTTCTTAATATCTTTTATAGTTAACACTTTATTGTGTAACAATACGCCAGCAAGGGCACCTGTTACATTCGTTTTTGTAAATAAATCCACAAAATGCTGTACATTACCTGCCCCACCGAAAGCTGTTACAGGAACATCTACTACTTCAGCTAATGCTTGGTATAATTCAATATCAAAGCCAATACCTGTACCATGTCTGTCGATGCTTGTTACCAACAATTCACCGGCACCGCGTTCTACAGCCTCTTTTGCCCATTCAAGAGCATTTCTACGTTGCCCAGGTTCACCTTCCTTACCGTGACCATAGGCATACCATACCTTTTCAAAAGGATTGTATTTTACATCAAGACATACTACGATGCCTTGGTTACCGAACTTTTGAGCGCCTTCTGTAATAAGGGCTGGATTAGCCATTGCCGCTGTATTGATAGAAATTTTGTCGGCACCAGCTTTCATAAGAGCCGTCATATCCTCAACAGAAGTAATACCACCACCAACAGTAAGTGGCATAAACACCTTATCAGAGGATTTAAGAACCATATCTGTGAAAGTTTTACGACCCTCTGTTGTGGCCGTAATATCTAATAATGCCAGTTCATCGGCACCTTGTATTTCATAACGTTCTGCACATTCTACTGGATCCCCTGCGTCAACCATATCACGGAATTGTACGCCATTCTGTACGCGGCCATTTGCCACACTAAGGCAAGGGATAATACGTTTTGCTAACATTCAGTCGTCCTCCTATTTTTTTGAGTCTGCGTAAGCTTCTGTAATATTACCAAACGTACGCAACAAATTCAGACCTACGATACCACTTTTTTCAGGATGGAATTGCATTCCATATACTCTGCCACATTCAACTACACCAGGTACATCGATACCATAGTTAGCTGTGGAAATGATATATTCAGGATCTGTATCTACATAATAGGAATGAACGAAATAGGTATATTGATCGTCTACATTGCTGAAAGGACTATCTTGATGATGAACTACATTCTTGTTCCAGCCCATGTGAGGTACACTGAGACCAAGATCGCGAGGAATTTCTTTTACCTTGCCAGGAATAAGACCTAAACCTGGAGTTGGACCGTACTCTTCAGATTCATCAAATAATAATTGCATACCTAAACAAATGCCTAATAGTGGAATTTCACGCTTTACTACTTCATGAAGTACATCGACTAAGCCGCGTTCTTTTAGAACCGCTACTGCCGATGCATACGCGCCTACACCTGGCAAGAGAACGCCATCAGCGTTTAATATAACCTCAGGATCCGCTGTTAGCACTGCATCGAGGCCGATGTAGGCAAAAGCTTTCTGGACGTTAAATGTGTTCCCTGCGTCATAATCTATAATGGCAATCATAATAAACTCCTTTCAACCGCCTTAATGAGCCCTAGAGAAAATACTAGGGCTCAAACATTCACGCATTCACGTTGTTTTCGATATATATATTCGTCAAAGAAAAAAGAAAGTCCTGCCTATAGATTGCGTAAAAGCTAAACTCCATTCTATAGAATGAAATTCGATATCAAAACACTCAAATAACTACTATAAGTGATATATTCTTAATGATTAATTCATGAATTGTTTTAATATATTGCGCATGACTACACCGTCCTGTGCCATAGGTATGGTAAGGCGCAACCAACCGTCTCGTTGACCTCGGCGCACTTGGTATCCTTCTGTCAGCCATGCATCAACGAGGCCATCTGCATCCGCATCAGGAGCCTCAAAGAATATAAAATTCGCTTCGCTCTTGTAATAGTGAATTCCTAGCTCATCAAATAGAGCCTCCCATTTAGCCCGTTCCTCTGCATTTTGAGATACTGTTCTCGCCAAGAACGCTTGATCATCGAAGGCTGCCTCTGCGGCCACTTGGGACAAGGTATTGAGATTATAAGGCAAACGAATGGTTTGTATGTAGTTTGCCAATTCTAAGGGACTCATCATGTAGCCTACGCGGTAATTAGCAAGGCCATAAGCCTTAGAGAAGGTCCTCATGATAGCTACATTGGGGAACTCATCTAATAAGGCGCGTGCTGTAGGAACCGCAACAGATGTAACAAAATCAATATAAGCCTCGTCTACGATCACTAGTGTTTCCTTTGGCACGGCTGCTACGAATTTACGAATGTCTTCTACGGACTCATAGGTTCCAGTTGGGTTGTTAGGGTTACAAATCCACACGAGGCGTGTCGTTTCATCGACGGCTTTCACAAGAGCTGAGAAATCATATTGTCCTGTTTTAAAATTAGCTGGCACCTCACGAATTTCAGCACCTTCCACGAGGCCATTTAATGCATACTCAGAAAAAGCAGGCACGCTGACTACGATAGAGTTACCAGCACTAATCAAGGTTTTATTGACCATGGCGATGACCTCATCAAGGCCTACGCCAATGACGAGTTGTTCAGGTTGCACCTGCCAATAATCAGCTAATTTCATGCGCAAATCGGTGGCGTTCCCATCTGGATAATAGTTAGCATCATTATGTGTGACATAGCTAAGGATAGCCTCGCGCACCAACGGAGAGGTACCGTACGGATTTTCATTGGCAGACAAACGCACCAATCGATCCACACCGAGGCGTTCCTTTACCGCCGCAGCGGGCTCCTCAGGTATATAAGGTTTTAACGTGCGAATTATCTCTTTCATAAGCTATCCTTTCTAACTATTTTCTTAACTCATATGAACCTATGTAAGCTCACAATACGGTGTTCATTATAAATTTGTAATCTCTGGGCGATCCGTAGTTTTGCTCATTACTCCTTCACGGCTAGTAAGTTCTGCCTCGATAGCTTCGTAAGGAATATTTTTCTCTGCCAGTAATACGAGCAAATGATACAACACATCTGCTGTTTCATAAATCAACTCTTGAGGGTCTTCATTTTTGGCTGCGATGACAACCTCTGTTGCCTCTTCGCCTACCTTTTTCAAGATTTTATCGAGCCCTTTATCGAATAAATAGTTTGTATAAGAGCCTTCCTTAGGCTGCGCCTTGCGGTTTTTAATAATTTCGTATAACTCGTTCAATGTTTGCTGTGCCATATATAACTCCGTTACATCTCTTATAATTTATATCCTATTATGCTTATCTTATGCTTCTACATCATTAAAGAAACAGCTTGTACGCCCCGTGTGACATGCAGGACCTTCCGGCTTAACTTGAATGAGCAAGGTATCGCCATCGCAATCGAGGGCCATACTCACTACATGCTGCACATTACCACTCGTACCGCCCTTATGCCATAGCTCCTGACGAGAACGAGACCAAAACCACGTTTCCTTTGTCTCGAGTGTTTTGTGAAAGCTTTCTTCGTTCATCCACGCCACCATGAGGACATCCTTAGTCACTGCATCTTGTACAACCGTTGGCAACAAGCCATTTCCCTTTTCAAAATCTGGTTTCATATGTATACCCTTTGTTGAAAGTTATGAATCCCTTTACTATATGCTAATAATTAAAATGCTTTTATCGTACAGTAATTCCATGAGCCCGTAGTTCCTTTTTGAGATCTGGAATTTTAATTTCCCCAAAGTGGAAGATAGATGCCGCCAAGGCCCCTGTCACGCCTGTTTCTTTAAAGAGGTCTATAAAATCTTGTACAGTACCAGCCCCTCCAGAGGCGATAATAGGCACATTTACAACAGACTCAATAGCCTTATATAACTCGATATCAAAGCCAGATTTTGTACCATCCTTGTCCATGCTCGTTACGAGTAGTTCCCCAGCCCCACGAGCTACGGCTTCCTTAGCCCAATCAAGAGCCTTCCATTCAGTCCGCTTACGACCGCCGTGAGTATAGGCGTACCATTCCCCAGTTTCTTCGTCCGTTTTCACATCGATAGCCACTACCATGCATTGATTGCCAAACTTTTGAGCCCCTTCTGAAATGAGCGCAGGATTGGCAAGAGCGGCAGAGTTCAAAGACACCTTATCGGCGCCAGCTTTCAACAAAGCTGTCATATCCTCAACGCTCTTGATACCTCCACCAACGGTGAGAGGCATAAATACTTGGGCCGAAATCTCTTGTACCACGTCGCGCATGGTGGTCCGCGCATCTACGGTAGCCGTAATATCTAAAAACACGAGCTCGTCTGCTTGTTGCTGTTCATAGGATGCCGCAATATCTACGGGACTGCCTACATCTACGAGATTAACAAAGTTAACCCCTTTTTTTACGCGCCCATCGTCCACATCTAGGCACGGAATGATCCGTTTCGCTAACATAATGCTCCTCTCCATTGAGTGCTACTCAATTAGTCAATTCTATTAATTGTGCTGATTATATTCAGCGATTTCCTCTAATGTAATCGTTCCCTCATATAGCGCTTTACCGACGATGCTATCCATAACGCCTTTTGCTTCAAGGGATTTAATATCTTCTAAATTACGAACGCCACCAGAGGCAACGATGCGAGCTGTAGGGAATTCTTTTTGCAAATCGCCGAGCAAGTCTTCGTTAGCCCCCTGCATGGTACCATCCCGGTCCACATCGGTAACGATAAAGTACTTTGCTCCGCCTTCAATCATGGCACCGATTAAATCGGTCATAGGCACATCAGATTGATCGAGCCAACCTTCGGCAGCGACCTTACCATTTTTACCGTCTACACCGATGACGATACGCTCTGCACCATATTCAGCAATAACCTGTTTCGTAAGCTCAGGATTTTTAAGGGCCACAGAGCCTAAGATAACGCGGTCTACGCCTAAACCTAAATAGAGGTCAACAGCCGCTTTATCTCGGATGCCGCCACCGATTTCAAGGATGCCGGTGAAAGCCTGACGCACTGCTTTTACAATGTCCACATTAACAGGCTTACCCGCCTTAGCACCATCTAAATCAACGAGATGGAGTGCGCCGACCTTAGCCGCTTCATATTGTTTTGCTTGGTCCACTGGATCTGGATTAATGACCGTTTCCTGCGCGAAGTCACCTTTATAGAGGCGAACGCTGCGACCATCTTGTAAATCTATAGCTGGAAAAATCATAGGTTCTCCTTTATTGAATGACTGTATTAAATAACACCCTTTGTAGAGTTTACTCCTTGAATATCTGGGTTAATCGTAACGGCCTTGCGCAATGCACGACCTATAGCCTTGAACATGCTTTCAATAATGTGGTGCGTATTGCGACCATATAAATTGCGAACATGTAAGTTCATAGCGGCACTCATCGCTAGTGCTTGGAAGAAATCCTCTACAAGCTCAGTTTCAAAATTGCCCCCAAGAACAGGCGTACTCCATTCGCCTTGGAACACGAGGTATGGACGACCGCTCAAATCAATTACAACTTGTGTTAGTGCTTCGTCCATAGGAACCCACGCATCACCGTAACGCTCGATTCCAGCCTTATCGCCAAGGGCTTTCACCAAGGCCTGACCTAACGCCAGTCCAACGTCCTCCACGGTGTGGTGAGCATCTACGTATGTATCGCCCTTTGCCTCTACTACAAGGCCAAATCGTCCGTGTTTCGCCAATAGCGTCAACATGTGATCAAAAAAACCAATCCCTGTGGAGATGGAGCTCGCTTGCGCCCCATCAAGGGTAAGTTCTACTGTAATATCTGTTTCTTGAGTGGTGCGTTGCACCGTACCTGTGCGTATCATAACGACCTCTATACTCCAAATCTATTTTCTAATCTATTTTTCTAATCTCAATTCTTAATCTATATTTCTAGCCTATATATTAAATTTACATATAAATATAGATGACAAATATATATCAAATCTATTGCCTAATATTTTTTATAACTATTTTTCAAAACGTACTTCGATGGCGCGAGCATGTGCTTCGAGGCCTTCTGTACGAGCTAATGTAGTAATATGTGTTGCTACTTCTTCTAACCGTTCTTTTGTAAATTGTGTAAAGGATGTACGTTTTACGAAATCATATACACCAAGTGGAGATGAGAAGCGTGCCGTACCACTCGTTGGCAATACGTGGTTCGTACCGCCTACGTAGTCCCCCAATGGTTCAGATGCATAGGCACCGAGGAATACGGAGCCTGCATTTTGAACAAGGCTCATGTAGCCCATTGGATCTGGCAATTGGATTTCCAAATGCTCAGGTGCTACTTCGTTCATGACCGTAAACATGTCTTCAACACTGTCCATAACGGCAATGTAACTATTATTTTCAATAGCTGGACGAGCGATACTTTCACGAGGTAACAATTTTAATTGACGTTCTACCTCATCTGATACGTCATTTGCCAATCTTTCGCTAGTAGTAACCATAATGGCACGCGCCCGAGGATCATGTTCCGCTTGGGATAAAAGGTCCGCTGCGAGATGAACTGGGTTAGCACTATCGTCAGCAATAACACCGATTTCACTAGGGCCCGCAATCATGTCAATATCGACTTGGCCGAACACTTGGCGTTTTGCAGTGGCTACATAAATATTGCCAGGGCCTACGATTTTGTCGACCTTTGGAATACTTTCAGTACCATATGCAAGTGCTGCGACGCCTTGAGCGCCACCTACTTGGTATACCGCATCAACACCTGCAAGCTTTGCTGCACCTAGTACAGCAGGATTGATGCCGTCCTTTTGAGGAGGTGTAACCATGACAATTTCTTTAACGCCTGCAATCTTAGCTGGCAACGCAGTCATAATGATAGTAGAAGGATACGCTGCTGTACCGCCAGGAACGTAAAGACCAACGCGAGCCAAAGGAATTACCTTCTGACCACGGATGATGCCCGGTGTATCCATATCTACAAAGCCTTGCTCGATTTCACGGCTATGGAACTCTGTAATATTAGTCTTTGCCTTTAATAAGGCTACTTTCAAATCATCGGATAAGGACTCATAAGCGGCATCGATTTCCTCTTGAGGCACCTTGAAATCTTCGATGGAAACACCATCGAACTTTTCAGAATAGGCCTTTAAAGCCGCATCACCATTGGTGCGAACGTCAGCGATGATATCATACACGCGGCGTTCAATTTCCATGTCTGTAGTTTGTTGCGTATAATTTCGCACGATACCAAGCATCGTATCTAGTGATTCCTTATAAATTTTCATCAAATGTCCTTCTTCCTACTTGAGCTGTCAATATCACTGGTTAAATATAGGATTCGCTCTATCTCTTATGTATTAATTGCTTCCGAAAGCTGATCTATGAGTTTAAAAATTGTATTTCTTTTTTGTTTCAGCGCTAATGGGTTAGCCACTAATCGAGTAGATATAGGCTGTAACCAGTCGAAGATTTCTAAATTGTTTTCACGCAATGTTGTGCCCGTTTCTGTAATATCTACGATGGCATCAGCCAGACCTACGAGAGGTGCTAGCTCAACGGATCCTTCAATTTTGATGATTTCCACATCTTGCGCTCCAAAGTACTGTTTCGTAATGGTCGGATATTTCGTACCAATTCGTTGGCGGCGCCCTTCTTTAGGGTCATAGCCTGCTAGAGAAGCCAAGATAAATTGGCATTTGCCCGTTTGTAGATCAAGCATTTCATAGCTTGTATCATCTTGTTCATCTAGTACATCACTACCAACAATACCAAGGTCTACAACACCATTCTTCAAATATGTTGTTACATCAGGGCCTTTAGCAAGGATAACCTCAATAGCATCACCTAATGGAATGATGAGCTTACGCGCCTTGTTGCGCAACGGCTCACAATCGATACCACAGGATTCCAAGAGAGGAATGAAATCCTTCTCGACACGGCCCTTTGTAAGAGCAATACGCAATTTGCCATTATCTTGATTGTTGCTTTCACCATTCAAGGTAACATCTGTCAACACATCGATGTTAAAGGCCATCCCAACGGCCGGCATCGGCGTGCCATCAAAGCTAGATAGCAAGCCATCATAACGACCGCCGCTGACGATGTATTGGGACACGCCATCCACATAGCCTCTAAAGGTGAGACCTGTATAGTAAGATTGAAGCGGTTCTGTAGACACATCAATGCGAACCTGTTGGCCTGTTTGGGCCACTTGGTTTGCCATATCTACGAGATTATCTAAAATGCGTTGCGCCCCGGCTGGCAAGATGATTTGGTTGAGCTCATCCTTAATGTCTTGCACCGTGCCAAACAAGCGAGGCCATACAGTTAAGAATGGATATAACGCACTATTTTTAAAGTCAGAAATCAACTCGTTGTAACGAGGTAAATATTTAGTAAACAAAGCATCTAAGAGCTCAGATTTTTCTTCATCACTAAGACCAAGAGCATCGGTAATAGCACGAGAAAAACGAGCATCTCCAATCTCCAGCAATAAGTTATTACCAAGCTGCGTTTCGTTTACCTCTTTAATGATGGCAAAGCATTCTTGCTCGGCTTCAATACCTTCATAGCCAACCATCTCGATGCCGCCTTGCGTCACTTGGTTCACATCACCGCGGTGCTTTTTATTTTTCATGAACACATCGCCTAAATAGTAGAACGTGCGAGGTAATTCAATATTTGTAGTGGCCAAGAAACGCCCAATCGGCATGGTCAAATCAGGACGAATTACGACGGACGCGTCCGAACTATCCATGAACTCGTACATATGCTGACCGCGCCCCATTGCATAGCCATTAAACACATCCTTGTACTCTACAAGAGGCGTAGAGATCTTAGTGTATTGGCGGCTACGACATAGACCGAGCACATATTGGCTCACATCATCCTTGCGCTCCGCTACGGTCCCTATATCATCGCGGAATCCCGTAGGTAATTGCTGCTGTACCATCGTAAACATCCTTTCTATTATTTGTTCTATATCATTTCTCATGTTTTTAAATGCTATATGTCATCTGTATTAACCATTTAAGTTATATGACAGTTTAAGTCATCTAGCTATTCAGTCTATATGAGAAAAAATTTACCTATATCGACACTTTTCTATTTTATCGCTTTATCCAATTAAAGTATGAAATTATAATATAACGGTTCTATAGAATTGTCAATAGAACCGTTAGTATTACTTAAATTCAATTATGTGCCATTATAAATAATAAACCTAGTTGTTGAAGTATTCATATCTTTCATTTTATCATAAATTCGTAGAAATCTGGTGATTTTAATAGCAATTATTCGATATAAGCAACATAAAAAATAACAGATAGCTGATTAAGGATAATCAGCTATCTGCTAGGTAATTAAAAAATATTACAGAACTATTTAAATATAAGTGAAAATGCTAAAACAAAACTAGCAACAACATATAAAATACCCGCGTCTGCAATATTGCCTATAATATAAAGAATTACTCCTATTATAAGTAAAACTATTCCAAAATTCATTTTACCCCCCCTTATTTATCAAATTCATAATAATCAAGCCAGTTTTGTCTCTCCTCGTCAGTCCTTGGTTGAGTATAATATTTAAACTTCCCAATTTTATAGCCAGTATCTACAACAGTAACAACGAGAGAGGCACGTCCTAAAAATCTTACACCATCATAAACATTAAAGTTAATCTTTACCAACCCTATATCATTCTTTATATTATATTTAGCTAATTGCTTAAGTGTTTCTTCAGTAACCTTTCTGGCTATAGCGCCTTCTACGTCTTCTTTATATTCATTAAAAAATTCCCTTACGTTTACTGGAACCTCTGACTCACGTACCATTTCATCATACCCGCTATTTTGTGCTAATTCATTCCATTTTGTAGCATGAGATGCAACTGCCGCTCCAGTATTTGCTGAGCTACCAGTTACTTTATTAACCACACCACCTACGGCAGCACTCAACCATTGTGCCAATGCTGGATCATGTTTAGCCACTTTCTTTATTTCAGCAATTAACAGCTCATTAGTCATAGTAGCTTTAAACCCACTACCTGGTGTATTACCAGCCATACGAGCTGCTACCTCGCCAATTATACCATGTGCAATAGATTTAGCGACCTTGCCATCCTTAGTTGTTGGTTGCCAGTTATGTAGTTGCTCAAATGCGTTTTTAGAGAATAGACGAGCTAATTCCTGACGTTCTTCAATTTTCTTTTTATCAAAAATCTTATCTAGTTCATGTAAAGTATTCTCGGTATTTGTGTTAATGGTTTTAGTATCAATTTCTTTACCATCTACAGTTAGTATACCATTAGAAATAGCAGATTGAGTAGAGGAGCTTGCTTTATCTTTAGATCCTACACCTAAGTTTGGAACTAGACCAATACTGTTATAAATTTTATCATAGCCTTTTTTATCTTTAGTCTTCATCTCTTCGAGTTTCTTTTTACTACCATGGTAGTTATAGCCGATACCATTGTTACTATATGTATACTCGGCTTCGTTTTGGATATCTTTCATCTCTAGAGATTTTGTGGTCAATTTATTCTTAGCTTTTAGAGCATCACTTTTAATAATAGCCCCCTCTAATGTAGTGTTATTACCTACATTAATATTGTAGCCTTCTTCTCCAGCATAAATACCAGCTTGTTCTGTTACACTTTTCCATTTGCTATCAATTCGTCCTACACTAGCATTTATGCTACCAGTTGGATCTTTAAAATTAGGTTTCGAGGATACAGAGAATCCAGCCGACTTACTATGTTCTTTAAAGTTATCTACATCTTGTAAGCTTTGAATATGTAAATCACGGCTTGTGTCTACTTCTACCTTCTTGCCAGATACGGTAGAACCAATAATATTTGTATCACGTTTTGCTTTAAGCTGTGCTAATTCGACCGCTTTAATCTTAGTTGGTACATAACTTTCTTGATGAGTATCCCCATTTTGACGAGCCATATGTCCACTCGCATTAATGTCGAGAAGACCACCACCAGTTAAACTAATACCTGCCCCAACACTCCACCCAGAGCTTTTATAGGTATTATTAACATCTACAGTATTCTTACCAGCCTCAAGATTAATATCACTAGCGCTATCTAATACTAATTTTTTGGCCTCTACTGTTTCACCAGTTAATCCAATGCCACTTTGCTGAGCATCACGAGCTATAATATGTACATCATTTTCACTAACAAGAGTACCACCTTGATATGTATTTGTGTCTACCACTTGTCCTTGTTTCCTTGAAGTGCTACCAATGCTTACAGACAAGTTTATAGCATCATCAATATTTTTAGCGCCTCGTTTAGCTTTACCGTCTACTTTATCAACTTTACCTGTTACGGCATCGCGTATTTTTTCTCCATGTAAAGCTGCATCTACTGCTTCATATCCATCTTGCAATTGTTTACGCACTTCATTGAGTTCAAGAGCGGCTAACCGTTTGTCCTCACGACCACCTGCTTGTTTTATTGTACGAGTAGCACTTGTAAGAGTGTTCGCTACTGCACCACCTAAGGATACGGTAAGACCAGTTTTTTTGTAGCGTTCATCATGTGTCATATGATTATGATCTACATTACCATCCAATTTTACAGCAGAGCCATCTAACACAGCACCTTCTTTAGCAACAATATCTGCGCTTGTAAGATGAACTGTATCATTAGCCTTAATATTTACAGTCCCTTTCGTACTAGCAATTGTATTTCTTACTGTAGATTCTTCATGGTTTGCTTCATCAATATTGTGTTTTTCTTTACCAATAGTGAAGCCTATACCTGCACCACCTAGTAAGCCAGATTTTTTATGACGATACACACTAGAGCCATCTGTAATAGCTTTGTCTGCACCCAACTCTACCTTACCACCAGCGGTAACAGATACGGCATTCTCACCCATAATTTGAGCAGATTGACCTGTTACATCTTGAGCACTAGTAATAATTACTGTTTTACCACTTAATGTAGAACCTGTTACAGATGTAGCAGTTATATCATCCACCGCATTGGTACTTTCACGTTTTACTAAACTTTTCTTTTTATCTAGGTATACATGATTAACTGTACTATCTGCCTTCGCTGTATTTAATGCAACCGTATTACCAGATACGTGTACTTTGTCTGCCGCTAATACTTGACTGCCTTCAAGTTGTACGGCATCAGAGGCTACAATGGAAACGTTCTTACCTTCAATGCTACTACCAACAGATGATTGTGCTTTAACAAGATCATGAGACTCAGTCGTTTTAGAATGTCCACCACCAGATTTACCTTTATCAAAACGATGTTCTTCAAGTTCATGTGTAGCATTCATTGCTTTCATCGTTACATTGCGACCTGCCGTCACAGTTGTATTCACATCAGAGGATATAATACCTGCCTCCATAGATACATCTCGGCCTGCTACTACTGTTGTTTGACCAGCACCACCAATACGGCCTTGATCTACATCAGTCATCGTTTCACGGCGATTATTGCTACTATTCCACTCAACCTTGCTATTACCGGCCTCATACTGTACGCCTTTATTAATTACATCGCGTCCCGCACTAACCTTTGTGGAGCCAGCTGCATTAGTTTGTGTTATGGTGCCACCTTCGTTAATGATGTCTTTCTTAGCATATACAGAGACTGTATCGTTGCCCATAATAGTACCTTGTGTATTACGAACTTTGTCATTTGCTGTAATTGTAGCCGTGTTACCTTTAATAAGACCATTATCATTATGAATGGAATTACCAGTAAGAGTCACATCTTTATCCGCCACAATACTACCACTATTATGCATAGTATCAACAGAAAGGTTAATGGATTGAGCTTGTAAATTAGCGCCACCCTCTACTCGTTTTGTACCTGGTGCTAAATACAGAGTAGGAACTAATACAGTTTCAGTTTTACCATTTGGTAATACAACAGATTTACTAACTAGGAGCACCACATCTTCTTTGAGATTCTTTTGCTCAGACTCTGTTAATCCTCGACCCAACACAATGGATTGAGATTTTGTTACACTAATCCCTGCATCCATCAACTGGCGATATTGTTCTTCTGCTGAAAGACCAGATTGCAGTCTGCTTTTACCGGTTTGACGCATAATCTCTTGCATAACGAGTTGCTGCTCGTAATACCCATCACCTAATCGTTTCTGTATATTCATAGGGTCTAATTTAAGGCGAGATAATACGTAATCAGACGATAAGAAGTTGCGACGATTTGTGAAGTTAGGATCGGTTTCAATCACATAGGAAGTATTAGGATTCGTCGATAACTGACTCATACTATTTAATAAAGATGTATCTACTGCAGCATTGCTTTTACTGCTTTCTACATGACCACCATATACGGCAACAGGTACATCTTTAGGATTCACCTTAGTATTCTTATACTTCGCTTCACGAATATAGGTAGTATCCCACCCTTTTTTATGATGACGGCTATAACTTGTAGCTGTGCCCTCTTCAGTAATATATTCATTACCTTTAGGATTACTTTGCTCATAATGACCTACAGTACCAGTAATATCGCCAGCAGCACTAATTTGACTAGCTTCATTCACCATATGATCTACATCCACATGTAAATTACCGCCAGAAATAATTCGGCCAGGATTAGATGTATCTACTGCATCTTCCTCACGTGTACGATCATATTCATACTTAGTCCAACTATCATGATGTTTACCATTTATGGAAAGTTGGAGATTCTCAGAAGAGTGTACCACTACTTTATCTTTTGGAATTTTATCATCATGTCCATAAATTCGTTCTTCAGACAATTGATAACGCTTAATGCTGCCGGATGGAGCTACTTCGTTTTTGACATGCTCTTTTCCCTCTACAGCTACACGCTTAAGGGTAATACCACCATTTTTATTATCTACAGATTTCGCAAGTAAAGCTCCACCTTGACCAAACTCAATGGTTGATGCAGTATTTACTACACTATCCATTTTACCGGACACTGTACCTTTCTCATCCATCGTTTTACCAAGCTGTAATTTACCTTCTGCTTTGATTACACTACCATCTGTATTAACAATAGATTTTGTCGCTATAGACAAATCTTTTTGAGCAATCATAACAGGTGCTTCTTTAGTCGTAGCATTACCAGTTTGTATTACAGAGTCAGTAGTAATCTTTGCCGTATCTACATAGAATTTACCCTTATTCATCTGCTCTAGACTTTTGGTTGTAATATTGGCATCTGTAGCAGCTATCGTACCTGTATTTTGCAACTTACCAGTACTATCTATGGTTAGTTTGTTTTGTGCAGACAATATGCCTTGGTTATTAACTCCAAAGCCGTCATTGGTCCCCACTAAGTACATACTATTAGCATACATCCCACCAATAGCAGCTACATCAAGGCCGACTTGACTCGATTCACCAGTTTTATGAGCATTTGTAACTTTACCTGTAGCATCAACGGAAATATCATTCTTCCCCGTTACAACTTGAGTATCTTGTGCCCAAACTTTACCATTGAGCTTTACAGCCTCAGCAAGCATATCTGTCCGAGCCGTTTTAGAGGCATTAAGCCCCTTTTCACCTACAGTAATAACACCTTGCTGAACATTATAGCCTGTAACACTACCATTATTAATCATTGGATTACCTGTTGTGAGTGTAGCGCTACTTGCATTAATAAATGTGCCATTATTAACAGAAATACCATTAGGGTTGGCAACGATAACATGTGCCTTATTACCGGCTACTTCAAGAGCACCATTCATAGATGTAGAGCCTGTACCAGTTACTTCATTTAAAATCGTATTGGCTGTAGGTCCTACTAAATTAGGGTTCCCCATAATATATCCTGCGAGCTCTGTATTTACAGGTCGATTCGCATTATTTAAAATAAGCCCCTTTTCGTCTACATTAAAAGCATTATATTGGTTATGAGATAACCCTTTATCATTAGGTGTATTAATATTAACGACAGTCATGCCATTTCTAGCTTCTTCTATTTTTGGTCCTAATTTACCTTGATCAGGTACAACAGGATTAGCAAGGGCCATAGGAATCCATGGTGCAGAGTTAGTCGCTAACAATGCAGCAAAGATAGCCACTGCTGTATGCTTTCTTATATTCATATTACTCTCCTTTTCTAGTACTAACATTCACAATTTAATTGTATGGCTGCACTAGATTACAACACTTAAAATTGATAGCTACCTCTAAAGGCCCACACACGCGTATCTGTATCAAAACCTTCTGGTTTCTTAATTGGTGTTCCTAATGATACATCATAGTTTACATCGTCACCAACCATACCACGTACACCAAGTACACCACCAATTAAGGTATTACCTAATTGTGTTTCTGTAGATGGCCCCCATACATGGCCAATATCTATACCCACATATGGAGTAATTTGTTGTTTTCTAAATGGTAACGCCCACTCGTTTTGTACGTAATAGCCAGAGTCGCCTCTTAATGTTTCTTCTCCACTAAAACCTCGTACAGAATAGCGCCCACCAATACTAAATTGATCGGTGCCGAATAGACGTTGATCTGTGAACTGGCTTCTAAAACGCATCGTATATGTACCTTGCTTATGGCCCATACGAACACCGGTTTGAACTTGACCTTCTAAACCTGCCATTTTATATAGTGTAGTAGGATTATCTGACAAGCCTTCCCAACTCCGTACTTGAGCACCCAATCCATTAATACCTTGTCGATAGAATAGATAAACATCGGATACAGTATTCCCACTATATTGACGATGAGATAAACCAACTTCAACAGCTGTTGTATGTTGCTCTTGTACACCAAGCTCTACATCATCTAAATAATTATGACGCTCCTTATGAATGACTTTAGCTACAGCCGAAGTCTTAGAGCGACTGGTTCTATTTAATACTTGCTCTACTGCAAATTCTGTACCTTGCGTAGTGCCAGAAGAACGAAACGCATTTGGCATGAATACTAATTGATTATAGCTATACTTATATGTCGAAAGACGATATGTACGGTTCCCATCAGGAACGGAATAGCTAACCGCATATTGCTTTGATCCATGACCATCATCATGATGACTTATATCTTTTGTAAAGCTAGTGGTTAGTACATCATTTAATCCTGCCAATTGACTGAAAGATAGATATACTGTCCCTTGATATGTTCCTGTTGATTTATTTCCAGAATTATCTAGCATCAAAGATCCGTGTACAAAACCTTTTTGCTCAACTGTAAGTTTAACAATAGAATGTAACGGTTTTGTCCCTGGCTCTATGGTCATTTTAATATCTTGACCAGGTACATTACGCATTTGATCAATCCCTTGCTCTAGTGCTTGACGCCGTAATACATAACCAGGTCTGACAGGAAAAGCACTTCGCCAATTAGTACGTGCTTTAGGATTTGTAAGAACAATATCCTCTACATAACCAGGCATAATTTCAAAAGTGAGTGTACCAGACTGTAAATCTTGATTTGGCACAACTACTTGACTCGTAATGTACCCATCAGATAACAGTTGCTCTTGTAGTTCCTTTTGTAAAAACTGAATACCCTCTGTTCCAATGCGATTATGGTTATATACCTGCAATCGATTTTTATATTTTTGAAGCACTGGTTCTGAGGAGGTTACTACGATATGCTCTATTGCAAATGATGTACTCTCCTTAGGTAATGACTTCATTGGTGTTTTATCTAAACCTGTATAAGCAGATTCTGAACGCGAAAAAGCGGCCCCAGTCATTGGTGCTTCTGCGCGTTGGCGTAATGAAGCATCGGCTCTGGCCGCTTCTTGTTGTATAAATGGGTTTGATACTTCTGCCGCAAAACTAGGCATCATACCGAATGTGGTCAGCAAGCCAACACAACCTGCTGCAATACATACAACTCTCATTAATTCCTCTCCTTTCTTCATAAAGTAAATTATATATTAAATTACCTTTTTTTTGCAATAAAAATATTAAATATTTTACTATTTATTTATATTTTATATAAAATAAAAGGTAGATGATTAATAAAATCAACTACCTTCTGTTTAAAATACTATCACTGAATTATAGCCTATAGCCTATAAAGATAAAGAATTTAATTGTAGTAAGTCCACATCATTATAAATCAAATTTGTTATTTCAAACTTATTATTTAAAGTAAAACAGCCTTTTAATTCATTGTAAGAAAAGGCATAGCCATTCATACTTTCACCATGGATAGAGACAACAGACATGTGGGCAACTACCACATCAATGGGTACCGCATGACGTCCTAGTTGATCGATTACAAACTTAGCTTGTGCTCTGTCACATGCCAAAATCTGGCCCAAATCATATATGGCTTGATTTTCCTTTTCCTTCCATTCATCATACTTCTTGCGTTGTCTACTATTATAGAGTATACCAATAAACATAATAAGGGTTAGGATTTTAAGTATTATCTCCATACGTTCTGTTCCTCTAAAATGCCCAATCAGCTAATATATTAAAAATTCATAAAAATAATTACAGTCATACAGACTAGCATATAGGGAATGAAATAAAGATAAAGCATGTTAGCAGAACGGCATAAACGTTCTTTTTCAGAAGCCGATAAATCTGTAACTGCTTTAGCAACTTTATTTCTAGAATAAATATCACCTAATACTGCCAATAAAAAGATTACTGCGAATACTCTTGTCCCCCACAAGGTCTGTCCCCAAGAAATTACAGTATATGCTACCACAGCGAGACCTTTTATTAACTGAAAAATTTTAATTGCTACACTCTTCTTTAAATCAATATTATTTAATCGAAAAGACTGCACTTTAAAAACATCGAATAAGTATATAAAAAATACGCAAATTATTATATATGTTCCAGCACTATAATTCATATTATCTCCTATAATACTTAACGATTCTGTGCATCTAAATCACGGTAATATATAAAAAAGGCCTATACTTTCACCCATATGTTACATAGAACAGAGCCAAGTATAGACCTTTTGTAATTATCCCCAAATTTTTTCTATATCTGCCACGCTATGTGCATCAGAGCCAAGTACAAATGGTACACCGATAACTGCTGCCATGCCTTGGATGAAGCGGCTTGGGTACATTTCACGACAATCTGGTTTGAAGAAGCCACTCATGTTGTAGTCTAGTTCGCGCCCTTGTACGCGCATTATATGCAAGATATCGCTTACCACCTGCGCATTGCGGCGATCCAAGTGACGCTCAAAACCAAAGTGGTGTTGGTATTTCTTGATCAAATCAAAGTGACCAATTCGTTTTGGCGTATATTCACCGAGGTCAGCGCGCACGGCTTGGCGCACAGTAGAGTAATATTTGTAATATAACTCATATTGCTTTTGAATCCACGGACCAAAGCCACGCTCAAATTCTTTAGGGCTGTAGTCTAAGCAGTAATAGGCATTATTAAGGCCTTCCATAAAGTGAACGGATAAGATATTATCATCCGTCAACGGACCGTAGCGATCGAGGAACTCTTGAATATCCGTCTCAAATCCTGGAATATAATCTACTTCAAAGCCAAGGGAGATGTCGATATGCGTGCCATAAGCACGTTGTAATTGACGACCTAATTCTAGATAGGAATCTACTTGATTCAATTTCAAAGACGCCGTGTTATAAGCCTTTTTGTCGCCACCGTATTCAGCAGCAAATCCCGCAGGCAATGGTGCATGCTCAGTGAGGCACACCTTTTCAATGCGCAACTCGATGGCCTTTTCAATCATCAACGCTGTGCGATCACCACTACCATGGGGACACAATTCTGTATGTACATGACCGTCCACAAGCCGACTGCGATACTTGCTATAGCCAACGAACTGTCGTTCATCTTTCATGTTCATTCAATCACCCTATTCGCCCTAACCCGTAGCGAACCCTTATCTATCATCTGTAC
>FLSK01004552.1_pt1 | contig 21796 bp, 17 predicted proteins | sample 1550541 | NCBI WGS metagenome assembly FLSK01 (sample SAMEA4031773, study PRJEB14383) | metagenome | biome: human; feature: oral; material: saliva | place: Philippines | collected 2014
TCAACCTGTCGTGGTTGTCTCAGAGTATGCTCTCCCACTCTACGCCAGAAACCGGTTCATTGAAAACGTGCGAGAATAAAACCATGACCAAGCCCACTGTGACCCAAAACCTCATGCGGATGCTGGACCTCTCCCCCGTGGAGGCGGCGCCCGCCTCCTTCGGTAGTGATGAAGTGTCTACCGGCGTGACGCTCACCCGCGAGCAGCCGCGTACTTTCGGTGGTCAGGTTCTTGCCCAGTCGATTATTGCCGCCGACCGCACGGTGGAGGGCAAGGACATCCACTCGATTCACGCCTATTTTCTGCGCCCCGGCGATATTGAGCGTGAACTGTTCTTCGCCACTCAGCGCCTGAACGATAGCCGTTCCTTCTCGACCCGCCGAGTGCAGGTGTTCCATGATGAGGCGCCCATGTTCTCGGCGATTATGTCTTTCCAGTCTGATAGCCGCGGCCCGGAGCACACCGCAGTGACCATGCCGGAGGTGCCGGACCCCGAGTCGCTACCGATGGTCAGCGATTACCTGGGTGAGTTGCCGCATCCGGTGGCTCAGGCGGTCGCGTGGGAACGCCCCATTGATATGCGACACGTGGACGCACCTCTGTACACTCAGGCGGATGCCTCCTCGACACAGCCGCGTGCCTGCGTGTGGTTCAAGACCTTTGACCGCCTGGTGCATGCTGATGGTTCTGAGGCGTCGGAGGCGGAGCACCGCGCCGCTATCGCCTACGCTTCGGATTACCTGCCGCTGGAGCCTGCTCTGCGTCGTCACGGCAAGTTCTGGCTGGAACCGGGCCTCAAGAGCGCCTCGCTGGATCACGCGATGTGGTTCCACCGCCCGGCGCGCGCCGACGAGTGGCTGCTGTACGTGCTGGATTCCCCGAGCGCGCAGGGCGGCAGGATGCTCGCGCAGGGTTCGATTTTCAATCGTTCCGGTGAGCTGGTGGCGACCGTGGCGCAGGAAATGATGTTCCGCCTGCCGGAATATCGATAAAGCAGAGCACCGCTAGGACTACCGGAAGGCGTCAGGCGAACCTGGCAGAGCATACAGAAAGACCGTGTGAGGTGGTTGTCTCACACGGTCTTTCTTATGTTCTAGTGTACGGTCTAGAAGCCGTTTGGAAGCTCTTATTTAGCTTCGCCGTCAATCACACCGTCCGGGGAAATGTGCACGGTGCTCTTGGTGCGGCGGGAAACAAAGAAGTCACCCACGAATACCAGACCGGTCACCAGAAGACCCAGTGCTGCCATCCATACTGCCGCCACGCCGTAGATTATCGGGAACAGCACCACGAGCAAGCCCAGAATAAGGGTACCAATAGCAGAGAGTTGCAGGTGGCGTCCGGCGGCGTAGCTCAGGTATTTCACGCCCTGGGCAGTCATCAGACGAATCAGCGCCCGCATAATCATCCACGTACCCACAATGGTCGGGATGAAGGTTGCCTGTGCACCCACCGAGGCAGTCAGCAGAATCAGGCCAGCCACCACGGTCAAGATGCCGTCAACCAGGTCCCAGCCGGTACGTGCCTGCTTTGGCGTGCCGAAGTAACGTACCAGTTCAAACACGCCACCAAGCCACACCGAAATGGAGAACACATAACCCAGAACTACCAGCGGAATAGCGGGATTGGCGAACATGTAGATTGCCGCTGCAATCAGCAACAGACCGGTAACCAAGGACATCCAGTTATATTTTGAAAGCATAATGCTCTTCTCTTCGTAATCACATGTGTCAGTTGTACTTACGCACATACCCATTATAAACCATAAATATGAAGTCCGCCACGATATATCGGTCGCCACTGAGCGAACTATTTCTACCGACGAATAACCCACCACGTAGCGGAACAACACGTGAGATAGCAGGACTATACCCCTTCCCCAGCAGACACAGCAAAGCCCCGCCTCCTGCGTCATAACAGCATCAGGAGGCGGGGCTTACCACCAAACCCTATCGGGTCAGCTTGCGGTGCACCACGCGGTGCGGCTTGGCGGCCTCGGGGCCGAGGCGCTCAATCTTGTTCTTCTCGTAGGACTCGAAGTTACCCTCGAACCAGTACCACTGATCCGGGTTCTCGTCGGTGCCCTCCCACGCCAGGATGTGGGTCGCCACGCGGTCCAGGAACCAACGGTCGTGAGAGACGACCACGGCGCAGCCGGGGAATTCCAGCAGCGCATTTTCCAGGGATGCGAGGGTCTCAACATCCAGGTCGTTAGTGGGCTCGTCGAGCAGCAGCAGGTTACCGCCCTGCTTGAGGGTCAGCGCCAGGTTCAGGCGGTTGCGCTCACCACCGGAGAGCACGCCGGCCTTCTTCTGCTGGTCCGGGCCCTTGAAGCCGAACGCGGAGACGTACGCGCGCGAGGGCATCTCAACGTTGCCGACCTGAATGTAGTCCAGACCGTCGGAGACGACCTCCCAGAGGGTCTTCTCCGGGTCGATGTTGGCGCGGTTCTGGTCGACGTACGAGATCTTCACGGTCTCGCCGACCTTCAGGGTGCCGCCGTCGAGGGGCTCCAGGCCCACGATGGTCTTGAACAGGGTGGACTTACCCACACCGTTAGGACCAATCACACCGACGATGCCGTTACGGGGCAGGGAGAAGGACAGACCGTTAATCAGGGAACGGCCGTCGAAGCCCTTCTGCAGGTTCTCAGCCTCAATAACGACGTTACCCAGGCGGGGTCCCGGAGGAATCTGAATCTCTTCGAAGTCAAGCTTGCGGGTCTTCTCAGCCTCCGCAGCCATCTCCTCGTAGCGTGCCAGACGAGCCTTCGACTTAGCCTGGCGGCCCTTAGCGTTGGAGCGGACCCAGTCCAGTTCCTCGCTCAGGCGCTTAGCGAGCTTAGCGTCCTTCTTGCCCTGAACTTCGAGGCGGGCGCGCTTCTTCTCCAGGTAGGTGGAGTAGTTACCCTCGTAGGGGTACAGGTTACCGCGGTCAACCTCGGCGATCCATTCTGCCACGTGGTCGAGGAAGTAACGGTCGTGGGTAATCGCGATGACGGCACCCTCGTAGGACTGCAGGTGCTGCTCCAGCCAGAGCACGGACTCTGCGTCCAGGTGGTTGGTGGGCTCGTCGAGCAGCAGCAGGTCGGGCTTCTGCAGCAGCAGCTTGCACAGTGCCACGCGGCGGCGCTCACCACCGGAGAGGTGGGTGACGGGCATGTCAGCGGGCGGGCAGCGCAGCGCCTCCATTGCCTGCTCCAGCTGGGAGTCGAGGTCCCATGCGTTAGCGGCGTCGATAGCTTCCTGCAGCTGACCCATTTCTTCCATGAGGGCGTCGAAGTCAGCGTCGGGCTCAGCCATCAGGGCGGAGATTTCGTTGAAGCGGTCCAGCTTGGACTTGATTTCGCCCACGCCTTCTTCAACGTTGCCCAGAACGGTCTTCTCTTCGTTCAGCGGCGGCTCCTGCATGAGGATACCCACAGTGTAGCCTGCGGTCAGGCGTGCTTCACCGTTGGAGGGCTGGTCGAGGCCAGCCATGATCTTCAGGATGGTCGACTTACCCGCACCGTTCGGACCAACCATACCGATCTTGGCGCCGGGGAAGAACGACATCGTCACGTCGTTAAGGATGACCTTGTCGCCCACAGTCTTGCGGGCCTTGATCATCTGATAAATAAATTCAGCCATAGTTACCTATTTTAGCGTGGATTTGCCGGGCAGTACGAGAGTTTTAGGTTGCGTGCTAGGCGGGGTACCGTGCGGGGCACTAGACTCGAAGCTATGAGCACAAACCCCTCCCCCAAACTTCTGCGACCCGAGAACCTGGAGCAGACCCTGCACCGCCTCGCGCTCGCCATGCCTCTGGCAACCTCCGACCAGCCGTTCGGGCCCGAGCACACGGTGTACCGCATCGGCGGCAAGATGTTCGCCATGTACACGGAGGGTATCGGCTACCCCATCGTGAACCTCAAAACCGACCCGGAAGAATCCGAGGTGCTGCGGCGCATCTACCCGAGTATCATCCCGGCATGGCACATGAATAAGAGGCACTGGATTTCCGTGGGTGCCGGTGAGGGTGTCACCGAGCGGGTGCTAGAAGAGCTGGTCGAGGATGCATACCTGCGCGTCATGTACTCGCTGCCCAAGGCAAAGCGGCCCATCGAGTTCCGTGAGCGCCCGGTACCCGAAAAGCACTAGGTATAGGAACGCTAGGTAACGTATAGTCCAAGTCTGGGACGTGCAAAAGTCAGTTTTAAATAGCGGAGCGGGTGAGCTTCGGTCCGGACCACCGAATCGCTCACCCGCTAAGCAAAGCACTTTTCTATCCGCGACTGGGAGGGTCATCAACCACGATGAACGCTCGAACCACCAAGCTCCCATCCCATATATTGCGGGGTCCAGTACCATGCACCACTTGTGTGAATACGTGATAGTTGAGTCGGCTCCCCTGCCAGACCCTCCTATGCAGAGGAGGTACTCACACGGGTGCGCTGAATATTCCCTTGAGTGACTCGGCTGTCTCATGCGATGTAGCCGAGAGGGGATCGCTGTCCTCGCCCGAACTACCGGCACGGACGAAGTGTGCTCTCGGGAACAATAATAACCTTTTTGCATTAAAGTGTCACTTTCGGATTGAAGGATTTCAGGGGCATTTATTGACCATAATTCAGGTGTTTTATAGCGCCGAACCCACATATCCAACCACCACAAAATACCTGCAGATTTTATGCCCCGAAAAATCAAGGAGAGGTCGCGTCAAACCTTCCCTATATCGCCTCCACATGGGCTAATGCCCACTTAAAGCAATATTCAGAAAAGTCAGCGCGACCCCTCACTATATGAGATAAATTCTTCATCTCACATGGGCTTCAGCCATAAATCCGGTCAGACGCAGACAAGCACAGATGTTAGTCGTCGAACTCTACCTTCTCGAAGCTCATGGTGCCGTCAGCGTGAGAGACAACAGTGTTCGGGTCACGCTCACGACGAGCCGCCGCGTACGCATCGTGGCTTGCCTCATCAACCCAGCGGGTCACCACAAAGTAGTCGCCGCCCTCATCCAGGGGGCGCCACAGCTCAAAACCCTCAAAGCCGGGGAAAGAGTCAGCAATGTGGCGGGCAGCAGCGAAGCGCTTCTCCAGCTCAGCCTGGTTGTCGCCAACGACAGCAAGACGGTGAACCTTAACAACGGACATGTGTCCTCCTTCTGTTGAGTACGTGCTTTCAACGATGAAAGCGTATTACCACCTCGCACCACCTATAGGTAGGCTATGTTCTTAGCGAGGTTACCCTCAGAATAACGGTTTGCAGGCACAAAAAATAGGGGTCAGCGCCAACTAACAGTTATATGACGCTAACCCCCATTCAGAGGATTACGAGGCGCTCGCGAGCGCCTATTCGAGGCCTAGGAATTTGCCTCGGGCTGGGCGGTATCGGGCTGAGTAGATTCACCCTGAGGTGCGGTATCCGCCTGAGCGGCGGTATCAGCCTGCACTGCGGGGCTCTTCTTTGCTTTCTTCTGAGCCGCCTTCGGCGGGTTCGCAAAATGCACCCCGCGCTCAGCCAAGAAACGGCGGTCCTTCTTATCCCACTGCTCCACCGGGTACGCCTCCAACAGGTCCGGGCGGCGCTCCAGGGTGCGCTCAATCTGACGGTCACGGCGCCAACGCGCAATCGCACCGTGATTACCCGACAGCAGCACCTCCGGCACCTCACGGTCACGCCACACGGCGGGCTTCGTGTACACCGGGTACTCCAGCAGGCCGCCCGTATGCGACTCCTCCTCCAGGGAGGCGGGGTTGCCCATCGCGCCGGGAATCAGGCGGGTGATCGCCTCAATCATTGCCATGACCGCAACCTCACCACCGTAAAGCACGTAGTCACCCAAGGACACGGGCATCACGCGGAAGCTCTCCTGCGCCCAGTCCAGTACACGCTCGTCAATGCCCTCGTAGCGTGCCGGGGCGAAGACAATGTGCTTCTCCTCCGCCAGCTCGTACGCCATCGCCTGATCAAACACGGCACCCGCCGGGGACGGGACAATCAGCAGCGGACGGGTATCGGCGGGGGTATCAGCGGCGGGCTCGGTGCCCTCAGCATCGCCTTCAGTAGCGGCGTTCAGCGGGGAGGCGGCAAGCACCTCATCCAGCGCCAAACCCCACGGCTCCGCCTTCATCACCATGCCCGCGCCACCGCCGTACGGGGTGTCATCCACCGTGCGGTGACGGTCAAAGGTGTACTTACGCAAATCGTGCAGGTGCAGATCCACCAGACCCTTCTCGCGTGCCTTACCCAGCAGGGACAGCTTCAGCGGCTCCAGGTACTCGGGGAAAATCGTGACCACATCGTAGCGCACGGACTACTCCCCCGCCTGCTCGGTCGCATGCTCGGTCACCTGCGCAGAATCCTGCTCAGCGTCCTCGACCAGGTCAATCAAACCCGCCGGAGGGGTCAGCAACACAAAGCCGGGCTCATCCTCGGTCGAGGGAACCACCTCGGGCACGATCTCCTCAACAAAAGGAATCATGATCTCTTCACCCGCACCGGAGGCAAGACGCGGCGAACGAGCCAGCTTAATCAGCAGCAGATCCTGAACCGGCATGGTCTGCAGACCGGTCACCTTGCCCAGCGGCTTGCCCACAGCCGGGTTATCCACGGGGCTCTCACCCTCGGGAACGTCCGCCAACAGGTACACGGGCAGGTTCACCAGCTCCTGCTCGTAGAAGCCCTCTTCATCGCCCTCGTCCTCGGGAACCTCGTAGACCAGGCGGCTGCCGCGCAGCTCCTCAGCCTGGTTGCGGGTAGTCACCTCATCAAAACGGACCACCAGAATCTTCTTGTTCCAGCGGGCACCGGCAACCGTCAGCTCACCGGTAGGCGCCACAGAAGCGGCAGCAGAGCCGGGCTTGAAATTCTCGATACCGAGCACCTCACCGCGGGCAAAACGCTCCTGCGGGGCATCAGTAAAGAGCTGAACCGTCACCTCACCACGAATACCGTGAGGCTTACCGATACGAGCCACCACAACCTGCATAATTTTCCTCCGCTGGATACAAGCTAAAAACCTACGCCGTGCACGTGCACGGCTCCCACTATTCTACCGGGCACTTAGGACGGGCGCATTCTGCCGCCCGCGCTACAACCGGGACCGCTACCGGGACCGGGGTACGCGAAAGCCCCCGCCTTCCGGAAAAACTCCGGGAGCGGGGGCTTCAAGCGTTTACGAGCTAGCGTCGCTTTTTGTCGGTGTCGATAATGTCGATACGCATCGGCTCGCCATCAGAAATAGCCTCCATCACCAGACGGATGCTCTTGGCGGTACGACCAGACCTGCCGATAACTCGGCCCAGGTCATCCGGATGCACGCGAACCTCAAGGGTTTCACGGTGACGCTGAGTGCGCAGGCGCACCTTCACGTCCTCCGGACGATCGACAATCCCTCGAACCAGGTGTTCGAGTGCGTCAGCCAACATAATTACTCAGCTGCTTCCTCAGCCTCAGCCTCGGGTGCTGCTTCCTCAGCAGCCTCTTCAGCCTTCTCAGCCTTGGGGGTGATAGCCTCGGGCAGGATCACGGAACCCTTTTCGGGAACAACGAACTCAGCCTTAGCCTCGACGGGCAGAACCTTGGACTCTGCCTTCTCGCCCTTGAATGCAGCCCAGTCGCCCGAGAGCTTCAGCAGAGCCAGAACCTGCTCGGTCGGCTGTGCGCCGACGGAGAGCCAGTACTGAGCACGCTCAGAGTTGATCTCGATACGCGAGGGGTGCTCGGTCGGGTGGTAAATACCAATCTCTTCGATGGTCTTACCGTCGCGCTTGACGCGCGAATCAGCAATCACGACGCGGTAACGAGGATCGCGGATCTTACCCATACGCTTGAGACGAATCTTAACAGCCACTTTAGTGGTTACTCCTGTTTCATAATTTGGTGCGAGGCACGCGGTTCAGCACCCGTGGGGCGGGCCATTCACGGCGCCTCTATGGACACAACGGCGCGCGAAGAGAGGGGTCGCGCGTCGCCGGGTACTCAGCTAGGGTATCAGAGCCCGAGATTTTAAGCTAGCGACACGGAAAAATAATTGCCGCAGGCACCGAACATCACTTTTAAACAGCGTTCTGTTCCCGTGATGTGCCCGGCTGTGCCCGGTCACTCGGCTGTTACTCGGCTCAAATAGCTGCCCCGGCGCCCTCACCGATGAGCTCTAGTCGAGGTTGCTAGGAATTGATGTGGCTAGGAGTCGAGGTTGCTCATCTCCAGAGTCTCCCCCGTCTCCAGGGCGCGGTAGCACTCACGCAGACGCTCCACCATCGACGGGCGCACATAACCCTCCAGGTTCTCCGGAGCCACCCACTCGTAGGTCACCAGCTCGGCATCCTGCAGGGTAATCTTCGTATCCGCCGCAATCACGCCGCCGTCGTACATGTAGTAGGTCGAATCACCCCACACACCCAGCGACAGGCCGTGGAAAATCAGCAGCACGCGACCCAGCTTCAGGTCCAGGCCCAGCTCCTCCACAATCTCACGCTCGCAACCGGGCTTGGGGGCCTCGCCCGCCTCCACGGTACCGCCGGGAAGAATCCAGCCGTCCTTATAGTTCGGCTTCACCAGCAGCATCTCGCCGCGCTCATTACGAATCAGCGCGCCCGCCGCCAAACGGCGCGTAGGCAGGGTGGCGATAAAAGCCTTCAGCTCTTCATCGCTCAGATAGGAATCCTTCATGGCTTCTTTCCTTTAGCGGTCGGTTTTCTTCGCAGCGCGCTGCCTGATGCTACGCACTATACCCAGGGCACGCTCACGCAGTCCAGAGGGTGCCTGCTCCATGGACGGGGCGGCATCCTCCACCGTGCGGTAGTTGCCCTCACGTAGGTCATCAATGAGAGTGCGCTTGGTCGAGGGCTGCTCACCGGTGGTATCCCCCGGATGCACCAGCTCAGCATCCGCAACCGGGCGGGCATGCTTCTTCAACTGGGTCTGCTCGAAAGAACGCAGAACCGTCGGAATCAGAGCCGACTCGACCGTAGCGTTCAGCGCAAAGAGCGCGGCAGCCACCGAGAACTTACGGCTCGCCTTACCCTGCGCGCGGCGGCGGCGCGCCACATTCGCCAAGGTCAGGGCAATAGCGCTCTGAGCCGTCACATCCGCGCCCAGGACAAGACCCACGCGGCGGGTCTTCGCACGAATCTGCTCCGGGGTCAGGCGCTTGCGGCGCGAACGAGGCGCGGGGCCCTGAGTGGATGAACTCTGCGGTGCGGGGCCCTGGGATGCCGGTGCCTGATGCTCGGTATTCTGCGATGCGTTCGGCGCAGGTTCGTCGCCCGCCGCGGCATCAGATTGTGCACCCTCAGCCGAGGTCGCCTCAGCCTGCGATGCGGAAGACTGGCTGGAGTACGGTGCGAGGGCAGCCCTCAAATGGGCAAGAACAGCTTCTTCTTCCTCCGGGGTGAAATTCCTGCCCCCCGTAGGCTGCGCATCGTCCTTCTCGAAATCGCGGTCCTGCTCATAGGGACCCTCGAAGTCATCAAACGCCTCGGCGTCCAGGAAGTCTTCTTCCTCATCAAGAGCGTCTTCCGGGAAAGACATATGAGTGTACTCGAAAGGAATATGGCCTTCGCTAATGGCGTCCATCCACTCGGCGAGGGTCACGCGGCGGCCGGTCGCAACCAGTCGGTAGCTACGCTCCATGGGCGAGGGGAAGTTACCCGGGTAGGGCTCAATCTCCTCGTCATCTTCGAAGGAATCGTCCTCTACGGGGGTGCTCTCGGAGAAAGTAGCCTCGGCAGCGGAGTCATCCAGCGGGAAGGTAACGTCCAGTGCTTCAGAAGTCTGCGCTTCATCAGCAGGTTCAGCCGCAGGCTGCGCGAAGCCCTCATCCTCATTGCCGAAGATGCGCGCCGTGCTAATCGACGCCACATCAAAACCGGTGGTCGGCACCAGCGCCAGCTCCGTGGGAACATCCAGCAGCTGCAGCACCGACTCCAACGCCAGGGTATTGCTCGTATCGCGCAGGTACGCATTCAGGCGGCGACCGGCAATGGAGTCAGCCTCCACACCAAACATCGCCATGACATTAGCGATGCCCTGCTCGATTTCATCCTCATCAGAACCGAAAATCTTCGAACCCGCCAGCTCCGGGGCGCTACCGGGAAGCTCTGAGAGCAGATCCTCCAACACGCCGCCAAAACGTGCGACTTCCTCACGGCTGAGGGCACGGTTCAGGCGCTTAGGCACACGCTGCCAGGTGAACTCCTCCACGATATTCTCGTAGGGTTCACCGAACGCCTCCAGGTACCACTCCTCATCCGAGTAGGGGTCGCGGTCGGGCTCCTCATAGACCACCAGGTGCTGCTGGTTCGCGTTGCCCTCAGCAATCAGGGCGTTGCAGTTGAGCAGGCCCAGCAGCGCCATCAGGTCCACCGGGTCGGCAGATATGAGGGTCCACTCCCCCGCCGGCGCGGCAACAACCTGCCGAGTACCGGCAGGAAGGTACGCCAAAAGAAGCCCGGTAATCATGTCAATGGGCAGGTCAACGAGCATGGCGGCGTCACCGTCCACCAGGAACTCCAGCTCACCCTGTCCACCGGGCAGCTCCTCCCACACGGTCGCTTCACCCTCAAGGGCGGCACCGGTAACCGGCAGCTGATCCACCAGCTGCGCCACATAATCCTCAACGGGAGTACCCACGTGCAGGTGGCCGTCAGCGACCTCCAGCACGTTCATGTAGCCCTCATCATCCACGGCGCACAGCACGTAGAGCTGCACCTGATGCTCACCCATCTCGTAAGCAATCAGCTCCGGGGAGGCGGCGGTCGCCTCAATGAGGGCGGCAATCAGCTCCTCATCGGTAGTGGAACGAGCCATGATGCGGCGGCGCTGAATCTTCTCCTCCAGCTCCATGGTCTGCTCGATGCGCTCATTGCGCTGCTTCTCAGCGGTGCGCTCCTCATCCTGGGCGCGCAGGTACTCGGGGCTATCCGATTCGCCAGTTCCGGCGGGTGCGGGGGCCTCGTCCCACATGCCGGTGAGCTTATCGACGGTCCACTCTTCGCTCTCCAGGGCGGCGGCGAGGCGGTCAACCTTCGTGCGGTCGTTCCAGGCGCGCTGCTTATCGGGGTCTTCCGCCTTCACCTCATCGTGCATGCTGCGGGCTTCACGAATCAGGTTCAGAATGGTTGCGGCAACATCGTCGACCGCGGGATCGTCGCTCTCGCTGGAGTAGACGAGGTCGCCCGCCAGTTCGGCGGAGTGCTCCCCGTACTCGAGGGCTATACGCGCCCAGACGGGGGTGTACCCGGGAAGGATGCTCGAATCATCGTCGAAATCGCCCACGAGGTCTTCCGAGAAGTCGCGTGCAGACTCCTCTACAGACTCAGCGGCAGACTCACCAGCAGGGTCCTCTACAGCATCATCAGCGAAGGCGCGCTGAGACCACGGCGTGACCTGCTCATTCAGCTGATCATCCGCGTTCTCTCGATCCCAATTCTGCTCGTTCTGAGCCATTGATACCTTCCCTTCACACCCATTCATGCACCCAAACCGGGCACCATACCGGTACGGGTGCGCCCGTCACCACGTGCGCACCCGTACCACCCCTTACCGGGCTCATATTTGCTCTTACTGCAGGAACTTCTCGAAGCCCTTCGGCAGGTTCATGCTGGACAGATCCATCTCCTGGTTCTGAGCCTGCTGACCGAATGCAGCACCGGCGCGAGCCTGCTGCGCCTTGGCTGCTGCCGCCTCCTGCGCCGCACGCTTCTGCGGGTTGCCGGAGCGAGCCTTCTTCTTCTTGTTGTTCTTCGCGTTCTTACGAGCGCCACCGGCCGCAGCCGCCATGCCGGGCATCTGCATACCACCGGGCATGCCGGGCATCTTGCCCGAAGCGAGCTTCTTCATCATCTTCTGAGCCTGAGCGAAACGCTCCATCAGCTGGTTCACCTCAGACACAGTCACACCCGCGCCCTTAGCGATACGGGCACGGCGAGAACCGTTAATGATGCGCGGAGCCACACGCTCATGCGGGGTCATGGAGCGAACAATCGCCTCCACGCGGTCAATCTCGCGCTCGTCAAAAGCCTCAAGCTGCTGACGCATCTGAGCCGCACCGGGCATCATCATGAGCAGCTTCTTCATGGAACCAAGCTTACGAATCTGCTGCATCTGAGCCAGGAAGTCCTCAAAAGTGAAGTCTTCCTGATCGATGAACTTCTTCGCCATGCGGTCAGCTTCAGCCTTATCCCACTGAGCTTCAGCCTGCTCAATCAGAGTCAGGATGTCACCCATATCCAGGATGCGGCTCGCCATACGGTCCGGGTGGAACTGCTCAAAGTCAGTGACGTTCTCACCGGTGGACGCGAACATAATCGGCTTGCCGGTCACCGAAGCCACCGACAGCGCCGCACCACCGCGGGCGTCACCATCAAGCTTAGACAGGACCACACCGGTGAAGTCCACACCCTCGTTGAAGGCGTTAGCGGTGTTCACGGCGTCCTGACCGATCATCGCATCGATAACGAACAGAACTTCGTGCGGCTCAATAGCGTCACGAATGTTACGTGCCTGCTGCATGAGCTCAGCGTCAACACCCAGACGACCCGCGGTATCGACAATTACCACGTCGTGCAGCTTAGCGCGAGCCTCAGCCACACCGTCACGTGCCACCTGCACGGGATCGCCGGTGGGTACGTCAAACTCGCTGGTCACACCGGGGTGCGGCGCGTACACGGGCACGCCCGCACGCTCACCAACAACCTTCAGCTGGGTCACCGCATTGGGGCGCTGCAGGTCGGATGCAATCAGCATCGGGGTGTGACCCTGGCCCTTCAACCAGTGAGCCAGCTTGCCCGCCAGGGTGGTCTTACCGGCACCCTGCAGACCCGCCAGCATGATGATGGTCGGGCCGCTCTTCGCCATGTTGATACGGCGGGTCGAACCGCCGAGGATGCTCACCAGCTCCTCGTTCACGATCTTGACGATCTGCTGGGAGGGGTTCAGTGCCTCGGAAACTTCCGCACCGAGAGCGCGTTCCTTCACGTGGGCGGTAAATTCGCGGACCACGGGGACGGCGACGTCAGCGTCGAGCAGGGCGCGGCGGATTTCGCGGACGGTTGCATCAATGTCTGCCTCGGAGAGGCGGCCCTTGCCGCGCAGGTTCTTAAAAGTTGCCGTCAAGCGGTCGGAGAGAGAATTGAACACGAGCCGTGATCACTTTCTTAACGTTGAGGTGGCCCCCAGCCGCGAAGGCGAACGGGGATGGTTAGTCAGTCTTTAAGGATACAGGATGCGCGCTTTCTCCCCCGCCTCCACCTGTGGATAAGTGGCGCCGGTTCACCCTGAGCTCAGGATTTACGCCCAGGATTTATACTCAACGTCCCCTCCCGCGCCCCTCAGCAAATGCGCGGCAGGTATCAGACTTACCCCTCATAGAGGCACAGCAGAAACCCTCAGTAGATGTTCCGCGCCCCGCCTCAGCCTGCTCAACACGTCAGATAGATTAGATTTTCTAGACAGCCTGGGTTAGAATTCTAAAGGTGTTACGCACGAATGCGTGATACGCCCGAGTGGCGGAATTGGCAGACGCGCCTGACTCAAAATCAGGTTCTTCGGAGTGTGGGTTCGAGTCCCACCTCGGGCACCAACGAACAAGCGGCGGGAAAGTTTGAAGCTTTCCCGCCGCTTTTCTGTATCCGCTTATACGCCGCCCGCTGACCGGATGAGGCCCTACACAGACACAAAACCGCCGCCCGACCGTGAGAGTTTCACGACCGGGCGGCGGTCTCTATACACCGAGCGCACAGGCTGAGGATTACCCTCAGCTACGCATCGAAAAAGATTGGTGAGCGGCTTAGCGCTTGACCTCGTCCTCCTCGTAAGGACGCAGAGCCTCGCGCTCGCCCTCAGCACCGTGGACGCGGTGTACCTGAACCATGTTGGTGGTACCTGCGCGGCCTGCGGGAGCACCGGCAGCAACGACGACCAGGTCGCCAGCTTCTGCCAGACCGTTCTTCAGCAGGTACTCGTCCACGAACTGGAACAGACCTTCCTGATCGGTGATCATCTCAACCTGCTCAGCGTCAACGCCCCACAGCATAGACAGGAAGGAACGAACCTTCGAGCTGGTGGTGAACGCGACAATCGGGGTCTCGGGGCGCAGACGTGCCAGACGACGTGCGGAGTCACCGGACTGGGTGAAAGTAACGATGAGCTTTGCGTCCAGCTGGTCAGCGATGTTCACTGCTGCGCGGGTAATTGCGCCACCGCGGGTGCGGGGCTTGCGATCCAGCTCGGGCACGCGGTACAGGCCGCCCTTTTCGGTGTCCTTGACGATTGCAGCCATAGCCTGCAGGGTCAGGATCGGGTACTTACCGACCGAGGTCTCACCGGAGAGCATCACTGCGTCTGCGCCGTCGAGGATTGCGTTAGCGCAGTCAGAAACCTCTGCACGGGTGGGGACGGGGTTGTCGGTCATGGACTCGAGCACCTGGGTTGCCACGATGACGGGCTTTGCCCAGCGGCGTGCCATGTCGATTGCCTTCTTCTGGACGAGGGGAACCTCGGAGAAGGGCAGCTCAACACCGAGGTCACCACGAGCGACCATGATGCCGTCGAACTTGTCGATGATGTCCTGCAGGTTCTCAACAGCCTGGGGCTTCTCGATCTTGGCGATGACGGGTACGCGGATACCCTCTTCTTCCATGATCTTGTGGACGGGGTCAACGTCTGCACCGGTACGGACGAAGGAGAGTGCAATGATGTCTGCACCCATCTTCAGCGCGAAGCGCAGGTCGTTTGCGTCCTTCTCGGTCAGCGCGGGCAGGGAGACTGCTGCGCCGGGCAGGTTGATGCCCTTGTTGTTGGAGATGGGGCCGCCGACGACCACGCGGGTGCGAACGCGGGTGGGGGTAACCTCAATAGCTTCGAGGCGAATCTTACCGTCGTCGAGCAGGAGCTTGTCGCCGAGCTTGACGTCGCCGGGCAGGCCCTTGTAGGTGGTGCCACAGATTTCTGCGGTACCTTCAACGTCTTCGGAGGTGATGGTGAAGTCTGCGCCGGGCTCAAGGTATTCCTTGCCGTTTGCGAAGCGCTCGAGGCGAATCTTGGGGCCCTGCAGGTCGGCGAGGATTGCAACGTCCTTACCGAGCTTCGCAGACTCTTCACGGATGGTGTCATAGCGTGCCTGGTGCTCGGCGTGGTCACCGTGGCTCATGTTCAGACGGGCGACGTTCAGGCCAGCCTTGATTGCCTCGGAGATCTTCTCGGGGGACTCGATTGCCGGACCGATGGTTGCAACGATTTTTGCGCGCCTCATGTACCTAACCTTTGTGTGTTGTTTTGTGCGACCACTGAGGGCTCACACTGATTTTCCGGGGAAGACTAACGTCAAATTCCCAATTATTCCCACGCGTTCTAACAGTTAACCACGTGCCGGATGTGTGGGACTCTTTCTCAATTATAGGGGTTTTAAGCCCGCTTGGGTATGGTTCCCCCAACTCTTTCCACCGAAGAACTTGTGTTTCACGTCGCATTTTATGCACCCCTTCCCCACCTCCTGTTCACCTCACCCAAACCCACTTCACAGTCCCCGCGCCTCCATGTCGCCCAGAAAGTAAATTAGGGTGCTTTTTACCTATAGAAAATGGGCACTGTGCAATATTTAGTCACACTCGAGAACCTTCGGGCGTGTTTCAAAAACATAGAGACACTCAGAGTGGGCTATGAGAAGATAGATAGGGCATCCAAGGGCTGGGCGATTTCACATTTTCGCGCGCCTAGCCTATATTGGAACCCATAATTAGTATTTGAAATGCGAAATATATCTGGAAGGTTCACAGATGACTACTCGCGTGCTGATTATCTTCGGCTCCACCTACGGCTACACCGAACAGTACGCCACCTGGCTGGCAGAAGATCTGCGTGCACTCCCACAGGCTCCCGAAGTTGAGACTGTCCCCGCCTCCAAGGTCACCCCCGAGCAGGCAGAGGCATTCGATGCTTTCGTCATTGCCGGTAGCGACTACGGTGGATTCCTCAACGGCGCACCGGCACTTCGCAAGAAGATTCTGCCGATCATTGCACCCAAGAAGAACCGCACCGCCTTCTTCACCGTCTCCTTCACCGGTGAGTACTCGAAGAAGCTGCTGGACAAGGCCGTCGCCAAGAGCTACACCCCCGAGCTGACCGAAGGTCGCCCCGTCTACCACCTGCGTGGCGGCATCGACTTTGACAAGATTTCGCTGGCTCACAAGACCGCTCTGAAGGGCCCGGTCCGCGCATGGCTCATGGCCAACCCGAACCCCAACGAGGGCATCAAGCAGATGCTTGAATGCTACAAGACCGGCAAGGCTGAGTACATCGACCGCGAGACCCTCAAGCCGCTGGTCGAGGACATCGCCAAGTTCCTCTAAGCCCTCGAAATTTTAAAAAATTCGAGGAAAAATAAACTTTCGCCTCTTCCCTCCCGATCTTTCAGCCGGACACCAGAACCTGAAAGAGCGGGCGGGAAGAGCCGAGAAAAACGTGCCAACAGGCACCATATACGTGGTCGATGACTCTTCATCTCTCCTGCATCGACCATGAAACTCCGGGTGCCGGTGCGAGGCCGCGCCAAATACAGTACCCGGAACATGAGGGGTGGGTCTTTGTGTGTGCGGCCCACCCCTTTCCTTATGCCCAAAAGCCGACTCAAAAGTCGCAAGAGGCACCGCCCGGCGCATCAGCACCCGACTGCATCCCGGCAACGTAGCTCTAGATGCTGCGGCCCACCCTGAACAACGAACCGACGCAGCAACACCCCAATACAGCGGTCCACAGAGTGAAATTCGCAACGCCTCGGCGTGTCGCGTGCCTAAAATTTTGTCCCAAAAACTTGAGCCAATAAATGCACCGACAAGCCACAAAGTAAAACAGACACCCCAAAGATTCCAGGTTACTGTGCACTCTGCGAAAGATATGCCGCCAGAATGACACCCCAAATCATTGCGCACATCGGTGCAGGTACCGTACGCTGTTAGCTGTGTCAGCCGATTGACATACCCGGCAACCGACACATACATCACTTCAACTACCCCATATATTCACTCGTGCCAGAAGCCCCCACACAGGGCTACATCGGCACATCCACCTCTCAAACACAGGCAAAATCTATGAAGAAACTCCAGACTGCCGCGCGCTCCGCAGCAGCCCGCTCCATCATGGCGTCCGCAGTCACCCTGGTCGCCGCATCCCTCACCTCCGTTCCCGCCGCCTTCGCCGCTCCCAGCGCGAGCGCAGCCGCAGAGGTCAACCCCAACGCATCCTACGAGGAGCTCACCTACGCCCCCGCCCCGGATGCATTCCTGGTCGAACGCTCAAACCCCGCCATGGGTGCGGGCGAGCGCGAACGCCTGGGCACCGCCAACGCGCGAACCGGCGCCACCTCCCCCGCTTCTACCGCGACCCTGAGCGGTATTTCCGCGACCCAGAGCTCCGCGCAGGGTCTGGCGGCTGGTCGAGCTCCGGCAGCCGGTCAGTCCCTGGCTCAGGGCCGCTCCGCGTGGACCCCCTCCGGCGGCACCCTCGGTATGGACGTCTCCTCGCACCAGCAGAACGTGGACTGGGCGAGCGCCTACGCCGCAGGTTCCCGCTTCGCCTACGTGAAGGCGACCGAGGGCGGCTACTACACCAACCCCTACTTCGGTCAGCAGTACAACGGTTCGGCACAGGTCGGCATGGTGCGTGGCGCCTACCACTTCGCAAACCCCCGCACCTCCTCGGGTGCCGATCAGGCACGCTACTTCGTGCAGAATGGTGGCGCGTGGACTGCCGACGGCAAGACCCTGCCCGGCCTGCTGGACATCGAGTTCAATCCCTACCCCGCCTACGGCAACACCTGCTTCAACATGACCCCGGCGCAGCTGACCGCCTGGACCCGCGACTTCGTGGACACCTACCGTTCGCTGACCGGTCGCGACCCGATGGTGTACACCGCAACCTCCTGGTGGTCGCAGTGCGTGGGTTCGCAGCAGTTCGGCGTTCTGCCACTGCACCTGGCAAGCTACTCGACCGTGGTCGGTGCAATTCCGGCGGGTTGGAGCGGCTACGACATTTGGCAGTTCACCGATTCGGGCCCGTTCGTGGGTGACTCGAACTTCTTCCCCGGCACCGTGAACGATCTGAAGGTTCTGGCGAAGAACCCGAAGGCTGTGCACCGCAACTGGTCGAACGGCCAGGACCGCACGGTTGAGGAGCGTGCGGCAAAAGATCGCGCCGCTCAGGATTCGAACGTGGTGACCACCGCGACCGGCTCCATTGATATTCGCACCGGCATCGGTAACTTCTGGAATAAGAATCGTTCCTTCTACGGCAACCCGATTGGCACCGAGTACTCTCTGGGTCACGGCGTGTATGCGCAGAAGTTCACCAACGGCAAGACCATCTACTGGACGAACTCTCACGGTTCGCACTGGCTGGTCACCAACGGCGGCCTGGATTATAAGTTCCGCTCGGACGTGGCACGATTCCGCGGCCTGACCACCGACGAGGAAACCCGCTCCGACACCATCGCAGTCTCCTTCGCTAACGGTGAGGGCGCCTACTGGTCTGCCGCTACCGGCACCCACATCATCAATGAGCGCGGCTCCATCTACGCGACCTGGCGTGCAGCTGGCATGAGGGGCGTGCCTACCACTGACGAGCAGAATCTGGGCAACGGCATCATCAAGCAGGAATTCACCGGCAGCACCACCTACGTGTGGTCCGCGCAGACCGGCACCCACCGCATGCACACCGGCGGCGCGTTCTACCACCGTTTCCTGCAGCACCGCGGCGCCTGGGGTGCACCGGTGACCGACGAGACTGTCACCTCCACGGGTGCTCAGATTCAGTTCGCCTCGGGTAAGGTACTGCTCTGGTCGGATGCGTACGGTGCGTACGAAACCAACGGTAACGGCGCGATTTTCAAGCATTGGGAGAAGAATAGCGCCCGCTACGGTGCGGCACGCGGCGACGAATCCTACGTGAACGGCGTGTACTACATGGACTTTGAGCGCGGCACGATCCGCTGGACCGCGCAGCGTGGAATCTACTAAACAGCGTGGAATCTACTCAACAGCACGGCAGCTAATAAACACTGCAACGCGCATATAAAAACGAGGGGCACCTGGCAGAGGTGCCCCTCGTTCTTTTGCTACAGGGCGCATCTTCTGAACAACATAGAATCAAGATGCGTTCTGCAGCGGGTGGGTTACCGAGTGAGTAGAGAACCCGGCTATGTTACCCGTGCCGGCAGGTAAATTTATGGCGTGGCGGGCGTGCCGCCTCGAAGTCATGCAATGTCCTAAAAGCCCCGGATTAGTGTGGCGGACATAGTCCCCATTGACTATGTCCGTGGGGCCCACACTAATCGTTGGTGAGACCTCAATCCGAAGGTGTCTAAAGGGGCGCCTGGCCGGAATTAAGGACTCAACGGTGAATAACGGCACGGTACGAAGATGCTGAAATTCACCCGGGTATGGCGTTCCGGGAGAAGGAATCGATATCTAGGAGGGCCGAAACCTTCACACGTCATATCCCGTTACATCTAGGGTAGGTGTAGGCGCACGCGAAACCTATCTCTTCGGCAAATATTACGCCTCAACCAGTGTTTGAATGTTTACAATACAAGTATGCATTTTGAGGCCTATAGATGTCAAACAAGATACTCTATTGAACTAATTTAGTGAGAATTTTGAGATATTCCCCGAATATTTCAAAAATAAATTCCTGCGTATATTACGTTTAGGTGCCTAGTACTCACAGAGATTTTCGGCTCCATACGATAACGGCTCTCAAAAACCCGGCACTAAAACATCTAGTTAAAAAACACTAGTTAAAACACTAAGGCGCACCCCGCGTCGTATGCACAGCAGAAAGAGTACCCATACTCCCCCGCCACACGGGATGCGCCCTAGGCGCTATAACCATCGAAACTACCGGCAAGACCCCAGTCGAGTGAGATCTTGAAGCCCTACCGGGCGCCTCGAACCATCCGCCAGCTTAGAGGCTAGCGAAGTCCAGAACCATACGGCCGGTAATCTTACCAGCAGTCATTTCCTCGAAGACAGCCGGTGCCTCGTCAACCTCACGCAACTGAACCACCGGAACCACGAGGCCGTCAGCACCGAACTGGAACGCCTCCGCCAAATCCTGACGGGTGCCCACCAGGGAACCCACCACGCGGATACCGTCCAGAACGATCTTCACAATGGACAGCTCCATCATCTCCGAAGGCAGACCAACAGCCACCACGGAACCGCCCGCACGAACCGACTCGATAGCCTGGTTGAACGCAACCTTCGACACAGCGGTCACCACAGCAGCGTGAGCGCCGCCGCCGGTCAGCTCGCGAATACGAGCCGGAACGTCCTCAACCTCACGGCCGTTGATGACGTGATCAGCACCGACCTTACGAGCCAGAGCCAGCTTGTCGTCGTTGATATCAACAGCGATAACCTTGGCACCGAAAACCTTCTTAGCGTACTGAACAGCCAGGTTGCCCAGACCGCCAGCGCCGTAAGCGACCAGCCACTGACCCGGGCGAACCAGCGACTCCTTGGTTGCCTTGTAGGTGGTCACACCAGCGCAGGTAATGGAGCTAGCCTGCGCCGGGTCAAGGCCCTCGGGAACCTTCACAGCATAATCAGCGGGCACCAGGGTGTACTCGCTCATGGCGCCGTCGACGGTGTAGCCGGCGTTCTTGACCGAACGGCACAGGGTCTCACGACCCGAGGTGCAGTACTCGCAGTGGCCGCAGCCCTCAAAGAACCAAGCCACCGACACGCGGTCGCCTTCCTTCAGGGACTCAACACCCTCGCCGACCTTGACGACACGACCAACGCCCTCGTGGCCCAGAATACGGCCCGGAAGCTCACCGAAATCACCGGCAGCCACGTGCAGGTCAGTGTGGCACACGCCCGAGTACTCAATCTTCACGAGCGCCTGGCCGTGACCAACCTCCGGAACGGGGACCTCACGGACAACAACCGAACCGTCAACCTTCTCAGGGACAACAACAGCCTTCATGGTTTCCTTGCACATGATCTAAACTCCTTTGTCATTGGTAGCCGCACTCAAGCCGCAAGCTGCAAGCTGCAATCTGCAATCTGCGCTTTGCAACCTAGCGGGGTGGGCGCGCATATTCTTTACATTTCCACAGTACAATGATGAGCTGCCAGTCTAAAGGTTTACCCCCGAATATGACAGAGAGGTTATTTAGGGGTCGGCACGCGAGCGAGGATGAGCTTTCGATAAGATCTATTTCAATCAATGCGCTAAACCGCTAAAAACCGCTAAAGGTTGATATGACTCTATGACGAACCGACACAGAAGATGAGAATGCCTCCCAAACCAGCGGCCTGGGGGCATTCATAAAAAAATTTAAATATTAAGTTTGAGGCGCATACCACCCTAAAGAAAGGGTTCAATCTGCACCTATACGATTCACGGTGGATTTCAGCCGCCGCCTAGAAGCAGAAAGCAACCTCAATATAGCCGGCACCGCGCTCACCCGGACCGTTCGGAGCATTCAACGCCCAACCCAAATCCATGATGCGCACCGTAGAATCCATGAACGTACCGCCGCCAGCGCCACCGCCAGCCAGCTGCACCGAACCCACCGCATAGCGGGCACGAGCCGAGTCGTTATTCCACTTCTGCGACACCACACGAGCCGAAACGCTCAACGCAGCACCGGAACCGCCGCCGCCATAACCGGCGCCACCGCCTCCAGAAACCACCGACTGGTAGCCGTTAAACAGCTCACCAGCGTTCGACGGTCGGTTATCGGTACCCTCCGGAGTCTGATCCCACTGGTACGAATAGCTCGCCACACCATCGGCGCCCTTCGC
>FLSK01000011.1_pt2 | contig 21325 bp, 22 predicted proteins | sample 1550541 | NCBI WGS metagenome assembly FLSK01 (sample SAMEA4031773, study PRJEB14383) | metagenome | biome: human; feature: oral; material: saliva | place: Philippines | collected 2014
AGCCGGTCAATCAAGTATCTATTCTTTGACGAAATAGACAAATACCCCGCCTTTTCAGGTAAGGAAGCGGATCCAATAAAACTTGCGAAGGAACGTACTAAAACGTTCGTGGATAAGAAAATAGTAATGGTATCCACGCCTACCGTTGAGTCGGGTAATATTTGGCAGGCGCTCATGAATGCAAATGAGCGCAGGCAGTATTACGTGCCATGTCCACATTGCGGAGTGCCGCAGACCCTCAAGTTCAAGCAGATAAAATGGCCAGACGAACACAACGATAATGCGGACATGATACGTGATACAGCGTATTACGAATGTGAACATTGCGGCGGACACATCCACGATAAGCACAAAATGGAAATGTTAAGACATGGAACATGGGAAGCGGTAAATGCATCGCAAAGCAAAGTCCGCTCAATTTCGTATCACTTATCGTCGATATATTCGCCGTGGGTCACGTTCGGAGACGTTGCGTACGAGTTTAAGACTTCCAAAGGTACACCTGCCTCGTTAATGAACTTCATTAATTCATGGCTAGCGGAACCTTGGCGAAGTGCTAAAACTAAGAGTACGCAAAATATGCAATTTACGGAATCTACATATCCGAGCGGTATCGTGCCAGATAAAGCAGTATTGCTGATTGCTTCCGTAGACGTACAGCTTGACCACTTCTGGTGGGAAGTAAGGGCCTACGCCCCAGGGGTTAAGTCTTATCTGATTGATTATGGACAGGCAAGCACTTGGGAAGATTTAGAGGAAATCATTATTCATCGAGAGTATCCGTCGGAGTATGGCGAACCTCGTCAAATAATGAAAGCTGGCATTGACTCCGGCTTTAGAACAGACGAAGTATATCAATTCTGTTCAAGATTCCCGGAAGTATGTATCCCTCTTAAAGGCTCCTCTAACCATACTACGATGACAGCACCATACACAATGACATCATTGGAGAAGGGTGTCGTAGGTGGATTAAAGCTATACGTATTAAATACAGATTATTGGAAAGACTTCATATTCGCAAGAATGGTAAGACCGATAAACGAAGAGGGCACGATCCATTTATACAAAGATTGTCCGCAAGAGTACTCAGACCATCTAAGGTCGGAGGAAAAGCAGGAACATCGAAATGTAAAAACAGGGGCAGTAACAGTCCAGTGGAAACCACTTACTAGCCATCCTGTTAACCATTTACTTGATACATGTACTTACAACGCAGCAGTAGCAGATATTGCCGGCGTTAAATATTTAATGGAGCCAGAACCTTATGAGGAATCTGAAGAGGTCCAAACATACGAGGACTATAACGGAGGCATAGGGAATACTGGCCATTGGTTTAGATAGGAGGTGAACCATGAGCGATGTAAATGAACAACTTGAACGTGTGCGCCAAGTCATCGAGGATATCGAAACTAAAGGATATTCCGAGTTACAAATTGGTGGGAAACGATTCAAGACGATTGACTTACCAGTACTTTACGCACGTGAACAAACGCTAATGCAACGAGTGCATGAGGAGTCCAATGGGTACCAAGCTGATGCATTCGTGACATGGGGTGGATGATGAACATTATTGATAGAGTAATCAGTTGGGTCAGTCCACAACGTGCGTATGAACGCCAAGCTTACCGTGATGCGTTACGTCAATATGATGCGGCATCTATGGATAGACTAAACAGTGATTGGCAACCAGCGTATGGGACCGCGGAACAACTTGCAACGGGTTCACGTGATATCATACGTGGTCGAGCAAGAGCTGCCGAGATGAACAGCGACTTAGCCGAAGCTGCAGTAATTGCACTGTTGCGAAATGTAATCGGCGCAGGGATTGTCCCACAAGCTAAAGTGCGAAACCGCAATGGCAAGTTAAATAACGATCTTAATAAGAAGATTGAAAAAGCATGGGCCAAATGGGCGGAACCTGAAAATGCTGACATTAGGGGCATATCTAATTTCTATGAACTACAAGAAATGGCGCTAAGACGCATGGTGTACGATGGTGAAATTCTGGTTAATAAGACTTCACAAGGATCGTACTTACCATTATCCATTCAGTTGATAGAGGCTGAGAACATTGGCGCAGTAAGTATTACAAACGGTAAGAATAATATCATCAACGGTGTGGAAGTTACCGAACACGGTAGACCAGTAGCGTACCACATAAGCCAAACAGACCCAATGGGGTTACGTTCTTTTGATACGGTTCGGTTAACAACAGACCAAGCATTTTTGTTATTCAAGCCTAAGCGTCCATCTCAAATTAGGGGCATAAGCTTATTGGCGTTAGTATTGCGTAGGATTCACGATATCGACGAGTACATGGATGCTGATCTAATTGCTGCACGAGTTGCAGCGTGCTTCAGTGTTTTCGTAACCTCTCAAAATTCTGCAAGACAAACCTCTATGCTACCAAGAGATAGCAAGGGTAGACCTAATATCACAATGGCACCAGGCATGGTTAGACACCTAAGCCCAGGTGAGTCCATCGAGTTTGCAGACCCTAAGCGTAACGCCGGTACTGCAAGCGAATATTCAGCAACTCAGACTAGACGCGTAGCGTCCGGTCTTGGTATGAGCGCTGACATCGTAGCGCGTAATATATCTGGGAATTTCTCAGCTGCAAGGCAAAACTTGTTAGAGGACCAAAAGACATTCCGTCAAGTGCAGAAATTTGTAATCACACACTTCTGTATGCCGATTTGGAAAGCCTTTATTGACGCACTTTACTTAGCAGGTGAATTACCTTCTGACTACTTAGCGAACAAGGACAAATACCAAGAGGTAGCTTGGCTTGCTCCAGGGTGGTCATGGATTGACCCTGTCAAGGAAGTTAACGCTAATAAAGAGGCTATTAAATCCGGTCTTACAACTTTAGAGGATGTGTGCGCATCATCTGGACGAGATTGGGAAGAAGTTCTTGAACAACGGAAACTCGAACAAGACCGAGCTAAGGAGCTTGGGGTATTACTAGATTATTCCAGTGAGTTGCAACCGCTAACGATGGGCGATGATGACACTACACAGGAAGGAGCTGATGGCTAGTAATGAGTGAACATCAAAAGCGTAGTGTTCTTGGCAACTATTGTCGAGAAACTACTATTGATCAAGTCGATACCGATAGTCGGACAGTAGAATTATCATTCTCATCCGAAACGCCATATGGCCGTTGGTTCGGCGATGAAATCCTTTGCCACGATGAAGAGTGCATCAACCTTGAGCGCTTTTCCAATGGCTTAGGTACGGTATTGTTTAACCATGATCGTGACGCAGTTGTAGGTCATATCGAGAAGGTATGGCTAGAAGATAACCGCGGTAAAGCGTTAGTACGCTTTGACACAGATGAACAATCCGACACAATATTCCAAAAGGTACAGTCCGGTACACTACAAGGTGTAAGCGTAGGCTATGCAATCTACCGATATGAGGTATTGGAAGATGAGGATACCAAATCTACTAACGGTCGATTTAATGGTCCGGCTTATGTAGTAACGGATTGGGAACCTTTAGAAATCAGTATTGTATCTGTTCCGGCTGACGCCACTGTCGGCGTGGGACGTAGTGCTGAAGAAATTCATACAAGTATTGACACACAGGAGGATAACACACGTATGGATCAAGAAAAAACTTTAGAAGTTCAAGAAGTAAAATCTACACCAGTAGAAACTGGTATCACACAAGAGGACCTTCAAAAGGCTATGGAGCAAGAGCGTAAACGTACATCCGAAATTACTGCATTGTTCCGTGACTTCGATGTAGAAGGTGCTGACGAAGCAATCGTAATGGGCGTATCCGTTGACGAAGCTCGTGCAATGGTAATGGACCAATTACGTGCACGCAATAAAGGCGTATCCGTAACAATGGGCGAAGCTGAAAGCGATAAGTTCCGTGCAGCTGCACAAGACGCAGTATTGATGGCAGCAGGTATCCCTGTAGCAGATGCTGCACCAGGTGCACAAGAATTACGTGGTCACTCTATGGTTGAGTTAGCTCGTGAGTCCTTGCAACGTGAAGGATTGCAAGCTAACTTTGGCGATAACATGGAATTGGCACGTCAAGCTATTAATTCTACATCCACATTCCCTGCTATCATGGCAAACTTGGCTAACAAATCCGTAATGGTAGGCTTTAACGAAGCTGAAACTACTTACCAAATTTGGGCGGGTAAAGGCTCTAACCGTGATTTCAAAGAAGCTGCACGCGTAGCATTGTCTGAAGCAGGTAACCTTGAATTAGTTCCAGAAGGTGGCCAATTCCAACAAGACTTCTTAGGTGAAGCATCCGCTCGTACTAAAGTAGCTACTTACGGTAAATTGTTCAGCTTAACTCGTCAAGCAATCATCAACGACGACTTGGGCTTGTTCTCTAAAATTGCTACTAAATACGGTTCCGCAGCTAAACGCTTGGTAAACAAAATGGTATACGCTCAATTAACTGGTAGCGTTAAAATGCAAGATAACGTAGCATTGTTTGACTCTAAACATGGTAACGTTGCTGCAACTGGTGAAGCATTATCTGTTAAAGCAATCGCTAAAGCAATTACTGCTATGCGCCGCCAAAAAGGTATTACTGGTGATGCTACTCTTAACATCACACCTAAATACTTGGTAGTTCCTCCAGAACTCGAAATGACTGCATACCAAATCGTTAATTCTACTGCTGCAGTAGACGGTGTAAATTCCGGTGTAGCTAACCCTTACAAAGGTCGCTTCGTAGTTGTAGCTGATGCTGAATTAACTGATCCAGATGCATGGTATTTAGTAGCTGACGCATCTCAACATGACACTATTGAAGTAACATACTTGAATGGCGTTGAAACTCCACGTCTTGAAACTCGCCAAGGCTTCGACGTTGATGGTATCGAATACAAAGTAGCATTCGACTGTGGCGTAAGTGCTCTTGACTTCCGTGGTGTATTCAAAAACGCAGGTAAATAATTAGGGGGTAAATACATATGGCAAAATTCGTATACGAAACAGACCGCATCAATTATGTGGCAACAGCAGATGTAAAAGCCGGTGACATTGTAGAAGCCGGTGCACTTCACGGTGTAGCAGTAACAGATATTAAGAAAGATGAAATGGGTGCGTTAAAAGTAACTGGCGTATTCAAAGTAGATGCTAATAAATCTGATACATACGCTGTAGGTGACGCAGTAAACTTCGCTTCTGGTAAAGCTGCTAAAACTGGTGGTAAACCATTGGGTATTGCAGTAGAACCTAAAACTGCAACTCAAGATACTGTTACAGTAATGTTGAAAAACTAATTATTGTATTTTTAATGAAATGCGGTCCACACGGGCCGCATTCACTCTACGAGGTATAACATATGCTGACCTATGATGAAAGCGCCTTACTCGATGTATTTGGCGAAAAAATAACATATGAAGGTAAGCAGATTAAGGCTAGTGTAGAAATCGGTGAGTATGATGGTAAAGGTTCTGGGTTCGTAACTGGCCTTGCTGATAAAGCTAAGGTATGGGTTAGAACTAAAGACGTACCATTACCTAAGACTAAAGATGTAATCTACATCAATGGTAAGAAGTGGTATGTGGATCATATCTCCGATAGCGACGCTAAAATGCACTGTCTTGAAATTGTGGCCAACGTTAGGACGGTAAGACCATGAGTAATTCACCAATTACCATTACTGACACTGCTACACCGTATCTTGAATTTATAGCTAAGACTAAACCGGACTGGACTAGGAAAGCTATGAAGTCAGTCGGTTGGATGATGCAGAAGGAAATCAAGGCCGGGATTAAATCCGGCTCACCTGGTGGACACAAATATGCTAACTTCATGCCACCTACAATGAGGGCTCAGTTCGAGGCAGCGTTTGGCGCTAAAGTAAGGCGTGCCTATCAAGATGGCGGTAAGGCGTATAAGGAAGGGTGGGGGCTTAAATCCCGAGCTCAACTTATAGCCGGTGGCGTAAAGGAAACCACTGTCGGATACACACCACTCGGTAAAATGTTTCGAGCAGTTGGGTACCAATACGACGCCAGGTCGCAATCAGTAAAAGTAGGGTGGTTATCATCGTCTGCTAAACGATTAGGCGAACAGATTGAGCGTGGTTACACGAAACAAATCACAGAGCCAATGCGTAGGACATTATTTGCCGGTGGCTTTCAACTTGCCAAGGGGAAAACATCATTTAGGATTAAACCTCGTAAAACGTTTGGTCCGATGAAAACATCCTTACAGCCTAAGTTGGTACCTTACCTAGAGTCTAAAATCGGTGAATATGCACTAGGCAAAAGCAATCAGTTCGCGTCAAGTAGGCGGGCATATAAAGTGAGGTAGCAATGCAAACTATTCCACTAGCGGTCATTGCTAACAGATGGGCGGAAGCGGTTAAGGATAATCAGCAGATTACCGACTACTGCATGAAACACTTCGGAAAGGACTTAAATATTTACATCGGCTATGATGACGCCGGCGCACCTCTTGAGGAGGATTGCCCGTGTGTGATCATTATGATGGATAACAAGTCAGAGGGTTTGGCTAGTTCATACTCTTACACCTTACAACTCGTATGGGGAATAGTACGAGTTGAGGCAGAACGTGAAGGACGTGTAGTGAAATACACTGGAGCGTTCGAGTGTGATGAACTTGGCCAACTACTTATCGAATGTATCATGGCAGTTAACCCTAACTATCCTGTCATTAACATTGACTATGAAACAGACAATATTTCGTGGCGTCCTGTATATCCAGGAAAAGCCACACTCACTATAGAAATACCGCATGTAATTGGCGGTAATGTTGAATATTAGGAGGATAAAAAATGGCAGTTGCTAAACGTGCACAAGGTGCACAATCTTCTCTTACAATGGCCTTTGAAACTGACTTCGGTATCACACCATCTACTGGTGGCGTGGTAATGCCTATTATCAGCTCTTCTTTGAAGGCTAGCCAAAATCTTAACGACTCCTCTGTGATTCGAGGTAATCGTAATCCGGCAGCACCTAGCCGAGGTAATATTGATACGTCTGGTAGCATTGTGCCACCAGTTGATGTAATCGGTATTGGCTATTGGTTAAAACTCGCATTTGGTGCTCCAACTACAACAGCACAAGGTTCTGGCAAGAAACACGTATTTAAAATTGGTCCAGATATGCCGTCCGCAACTTTTGAACAAGGTTATAAAGACATTAGTACTTACCAACAATTCAGTGGTGTACGTATGAATAAAATGTCCTTTAACTTCGGTGGTGACTCTGAATTAACTGCATCTATTGATGTAATGGGATGTAAGGAAACAATGGCAGCAGTACCATTCGATACAGCACCTAAATCCATTGTCTTCACTCCCTTCGAAAACCTTGAAGCCACCATAAAAGAAGGTGGCGTAACTGTAGCTAATGTATTGTCCATGAGCCTTGATATTGACTTCGGCTTGGACGGTGACTCTTATGCTATCGGTGGTAAAGGCTTCCGTACATACATTGATACAGGTATTATCGGTGTGTCCGGTACTATTAAAGCGTTCTTCCAAAACATGGACTTATTAAATAAAGCCGTAAATGGCACTGAGTCTAGTCTTGAGTTAGCTCTTACTAAAGGTACTAACTCCTTAACTATCAAATTACCTGAATTGATTTACGAACGTAACTCTCCTGGTATCGATGGTCCTAAAGGTGTAAACATCGAACTTCCATTTAAAGCATATTATGGCGATGATGCCGGTCAATCTGCAGTAGTATTTGAATTGGTTAATAGCCAAGTATCTTACTAATCTAATTCATTAGGAGGTATCTATGAATCTTCAAGGTAAAGAATTAAAACCAAGAGCCCTTACATGGACTGAACGTGATAACTTAATCAAAGCTGGTTTAGACTTCGTGTATTGTCCAGTAGATGTTGATGATCAAGTAGCATCTATTGTCCGTAGTCGTGATATTATGCGCTTCATCTTAACTGATGTATACGAACTCACAGACGAACAACTCAATACTGTAAGCGATAAGGAAGCAATGAACTTCGCCGGTGAAGTCATTACATTAACTTACCAATTACAAGAAGAAACAGAAAAAAACTAGAAGAGGCGTGGAGGTGGATGTCCTCGGATAAGCCGAAGTACTGCAAGGGATGTAAGGAATTGCAATCCGCTACAAAGCAGTCCTTCGACTGTTCCGAGTGTGACTTTAACCCACCACGCCTATTATTTGGTTCAAAACTGGCTATGAAACTGTATAACCTATCACGCAGTCAAAGAAATTACCACTCAGGCGGACTAGCCGGGTTTGACTATCCGGCTATACGTACAGTGGCAGAGATAAATAACATTAACCTAAATCCGATGTTATTTAGTCTTATGTGGATATTGGAGGGATTAGAAATGGAGGCGATGAATAAGGATGTCGAATAACGTAGTAGATATCATAGTGCAACTGACCGATAAGAATGCTCAAGCTGGGTTAGAGAAAATCGCCGCTACCTCTAAGGGAACAGTTGCAGAGCTTTCAAAATTAAAAAATGAATTGTTTGCCATTGGTGCGGGTGCCGGTATTGCCGGTCTAGGTTCTAAACTCGCAAAAGAGGCACTAGCTTGGAACTTATCAGTAAAGAAGATGCAATCCTTAACAGGTGCGACTGCTGAGCAAGCTAGTACATTCCTCTCTGTGGCCAACTATATGGGTGTGGCTACTGACGTTAGTACTGTAGCGTTCGCTAAATTTGCGAAGGCGGTATCTAACGCTCAAGATAAAATGCAAGTTGCATCCGCAGAAGGAAAACTAGCTACTGACATGTTCAGCCGGCTAGGTATTAGCATTGATCAGATTGAAGGTAAGAATACCCTCGAAGTATTCAAAGTCATTCAAGACCGATTACGGAACATGAAGGACGGCGCTGAAAAGACACGGATTGAGATGGAGCTATTCGGTAAAACCGGATACCAACTTCATGGAATGCTAAATATGTCAGCAGATGCCATGAAGCAAGTCGAGGACCGTGCAAGAGCAATGGGGCTCATCATTGATGATGAAGCCGCTAGAAAGTCCGCTGCCTTTAATCGTCAGTTGAAAGACATGGAACAAACCGGTAAACGATTGGCTATTATGATTGGCCAAGAGCTCTTACCGGTAGTTATGGAATATGCACAAGGTGCAATTAATCTAACGAAGTCCTATAGTAATCTAGCCACAGAACAAAAGGAGGCTATTTCAGGTCTTATTAAATTCGGCTTAGAAGCTAGTATAGCAATCACAGGAATTCAATCTATTACAAGTGCATTGAAGTTTATGAGATTGGCTACTATAGCAGCCGCCGGACCTTGGCTTGCATTAGCAACCGCTATCGGCTTAGCCGGCAAAGCGTTACTAGATTATCGCTATAAGGAACAGACTAAAGGTACAGACCTAGGCGTTGATGTCAATGGGTTAAGGGCACATAAGAACCTTAATGCACCTGGCACAAACTCCGCGTACATGGCTAACCATGATGGGCGGTACTGGGTTGAAGATAGTTCATTCTTTGGACTAATCAAGAACGATCGCTTAGCAACGAAAGAAGAAGGCGCTCAAATTGATGCTGCAATTAAGGCTAAGGAAACGGCAGACGCTGCAAAGAAGAAAGCCGAAGAAGAGCAAGCTAAGATGGAGCAAGAAATCGAGAACGCTAAGAACGGTCTTACCAATAATGAAGCCATCAATAAGGCGAACGAAGAAGCAAGTAAAGCAGCAAAAGCACAAGAGGCGGCAGCTAAGAAAGCAGAGCAAGCAGCCGAAAAACTAGCAAATTCTGTAGAACGACTTAACGACCTCATTCGTAGTCTTACTCTTCAATCTTTAGAGATTGATGGTAGCCAATATGAAATCGATAAGCTCAACGCGAAGAATCAATATGAAACGAATAATAAAAATATTCGTGAGATTATTCGTTCTGCTGCAGGCTTAAATGGTGGCGGTGGCACTGGAGAAGCTTCAAGTGTATTAGCGGCTGCTAATGCTCAATTAGGCAAGCCTTATTCACTAGGTGCAGACGGCGATTGGGCTACAGACTGTGGTAAATTATTTGCCGATAGTATTAGAGAATCGTTTGGTGTTAGCACTCCTAGATATGTGCCTGATATTATGCGTGATGCTAGAGCTGTAGGTGCATGGCATGATGTAGGCGACGGATACGTGCCTAAAGCAGGTGATGGTGTAGTTGTACTTGGCGATAACCATGTAGTTATTGCTGATGGTAATGGTGGCTATACTGGCGCAAACTCTCATGGACCCGGTGGCGTGGGACCTGGACAAGTACTTCAATCTAGCTCTATTGAAGGTGACTTTGGGACTGCAACAGGCTATGTAGATACTGCACTATATGCTAGGGCTTATGGTGGGAGTGTTCCTACTGGTGCTTCTAATGACGCTCTTAAAAATGCTAATGCTAAAGCACTTGCTGATTCCAACCTAGTAGCAGAAGCTAAAGCTAAGAATGAGGAAGTATACCAAAAGAAACTAGCTGAAGCTGACCGTAACCAAAAGATACGTGTTCGTAAGATGAATGAAGATATCGTTAAGCTAGACCTTGAACGTACTGGCGATCGCTTGCAACTTATCAAGGCTGAATCTGAAGCCCAACAAGCTCAAATTGACGATAACATTCGGGAGTATACAAAAGCCGTTGGTGATAAGACATTAGCTGAGAAAAAAGCTAATGCTGAGAAGTTAAAGCTTACGGCAGAAACTAATCAGAAAATTCGTGAATTAGCTTATACGCAACTTAATGAAGATGTGGATAAGCAGTCTAACTTAGTGAAGCTTGGCCGTGTATCTCAAGAGGATGCAGATAAGGTACTTGATGAGTCTCTTAAGTCTTATATCTCTTACGCACAGTCTGAGCTTAATGAAGCTCAATTAAGCGCTACACAACGTTTACAGATTGAGAAGAACCTAGTTGAGGCTCAACAAAAACTATGGGAAGCTGCAGGACGTAACTTGCGTACTAGCCTAGCAGAAGGCGCTAGACAGTACAACCAACAAGTGACTAACTATGGTGACTTAGCGAAGTCTACTTTTGATAGTACGATGAGCAGTATTAACTCTTCCTTCACTAGTCACTTAGAAGGTATAGCTACTGGCGCTGAGTCATTCGGTAAAGGGCTTAAAAATATCTTTAAGGATATTACAAATAGCATCCTTAAAATGCTTGTTAACCTATCCTTCCAGCAGTACGTACAACCTAAGCTACAAAGCCTATTTGGTGGTGTAGTAAGCGGTATTGGTGCTATAGGTGCTGGGCGTGGTAATGTATCCTCGTTTGCTAGTGGCGGTTCTTTTAGTTCCGCATTTACAGGCAATAGCTTTGGTAAGTTCGCAAGCGGTGGTATTGCTCCAGCAGGTATGACATTGGTTGGTGAGAATGGTCCAGAGCTCTTACAGTTCAACTCCTCACATCGCATTTACAACGCAAGCCAAACACGTAAGATGATTGGCGGTGAAGGAGCGAACAAAGTAGTTGTCAATATCATCAATCAATCTGGCCAACAGCTAGATGGCCAACAACAAGAAACTAAGTTCGATGGCGAACAAATGATAGTTGATGTAGTAGTATCTAGTCTTATGACAAACAAAGGAGGTATGCGTGATGCCATTAAGGCAGCCGCAGTATAGCGTATGTTAGAATTCCCAAACATAAGATATCCGATATACCCTATCGATGAAACAACGCCTGATGTAAGTCGTAAGGCTCAGGTAGAAAACATGACGATGTTAACCCATCGCAAAACTACAAAAGCATTACGATCATACTCAGTAAATTACAAGATTCCGACTTCGGAATATATCAAGTTAAGGAATTTCTTTGACCAGGTTAATACTGCGGAGATATTCCTTTGGACACATCCGGAGACACGAGCGAAGGTAAGAGTTAGGTTCGCTGACCAACTCCATTTCTCCGCTAGTGATTACGGAATATGGAACGGTTCTATTCAATTACAGGAGGCTTAGATGTTAACGTTATCAACTGCGTCTATTATCGAAAAAAATAAGATATCCTCCACTGGAGCATGGGTAATGGCTATTGAACTTCATCATCCGGAAGGGAATATCCTCCTTGTGAATAACACAGAGGACTTAACCTTAGCTGGAAAGAAGTACACAGCATTTCCTTTTAAGCTAGAGGATATCAACGAGGACACTAAGCAGATGCCAAATGTAAAACTCTCTGTAGCGAATGTAACCGGTACTATCCAACGATTAGTAGAAAAGAATAAAGGCCTCACAGATTGTGAGGTCAATATTCGAATATTTAATACTAACTTACCGGACATCATTGAACTAGAAGAAACGTTCATCATTAATGCATCTCAGTCTAAAGCAGACTGGGTAGTGTTTACATTAGGCACAGACTTCTCATTCTCTCGTAGGTTCCCACCTGTTCGAGTAATGAAAGACTATTGTCCTTTCAAATTTAAGTCTGTAGAGTGCGGATACAAAGGGTACGCACAATCATGTAACAAAACTCTAAAACGCTGTCGTGAGTTAAATAACAGCGTTAGATTTGGCGGTGAGCCAACAATACCACAAGGGGGCTTATATGCGTCTAACTCTAAATAACCTAATAGGTACTCCGTGGAAGGAGTTGCCTTGTTGGGAGCTTGTGGTAGAGGTTTACAAGAGAGCTGGTATTCATCTTGAGCCATACGCAACGTATTGGCCAGATATGAACTCTCCTTGGCACGAAGTCAAGGAACCGGAAGTAGGGGACATAATTGTCATGAACCTCTACAGTAATAACGCTGATCATATCGCAGTATATGTAGGCGAAGGTAAGATGATACATTCTACCGAATATGCGGGGGTGTGTATCGTACCAATGGACAGATTAAGAAAACGTATATTAGGAGTGTACAGGTACAAGGAGGCTCAAAATGATTAGATTAGTAATTGCTCGAAACCCATTCGACCTTACCACTAAACAAGAGACTCTTGTGCCTTTTGTTGAAGGTAAAAAGCTTAACCAATATTTCACTGAGCCAGGTGAATGGGTATACTCCATAAATGGTGAGTTAGTAGATGATACCGCATCACCTACAGACGAAGCCTATGTAGTGGTGCTACCTAAACTTGAAAAGCAAGCACTTGGTATTCTGTTATCTATCGGTTTATCTATTGCAACTGCCGGTATCGCCTCGGGCGCGATATTCGGAATTACAAGCGTATTAGGTCGTACGTTAGCAGCAATGGCTATAGGTATGATTGGTAACGCAATCATATCTAAAATAGCTACACCTAAGACAGATAACTCTAATACAGAGCAGTCCGCTACGTATGGGTGGCAAGGCGCACAGACTGTAATCGGCCAAGGTCATCCTTTAGCCATTACTTATGGTAAGTGTAAAAGTGCGGGTATGCTTATATCACGTCACGTAACGAGCGACGGAAGTAAGCAATATCTTAACCTATTATACTGTGCCGGAGAGGGCCCTATTGACGCTATAACGGACGTTAAATTAAATGGTAACCCTATCGGCAACTACAAGGAAGTTCAACTCGACGTAAGACTCGGCACAAATAACCAAGAGATTATCCCTAACTTTAATGATAACTATGCTGACCAACCTTTGACGTATGAGCTTACCAACGACTGGTCAATACATCAAACGCAAGGCAACTTATCTACTGCACTAGAGGTTACTATATCACTTCCTAACGGTTTGTATTATTCAAACGACCAGGGCGGACTAAGTGAAACCTCAGTCACTATTGAAGGCGGTTATCGTAAAGTTGGTTCTGCAGAGTGGATACCATTACCGATTAGTAACAATGGTGGCCAAAGTGCCATGATTGAAAAGACAGATAATCGCTGGTTTAAACGCAATAGCCATTCAAGAACGTCTATCGACAATAGTCAATATACTGGTGTTATCAAGGATAGTTCAAATAAAGCTATTTACCGTGTGTTCCGGTTTGATGTAAAAGAACCCGGACAGTACGAGGTCCGTATGCGGTGTGCACATAAGGACGGCAATTCTAACCGCCATGTGAACAAAGTATACTGGTCACAGTTAACTCAGATTGTCTATGATGACTTCATTCATCCTGGCAAGGTGCTTATTGGTATTAAGGCACTAGCTACTGACCAACTGAATGGTAATGATCCAAACGTAACTTGGATACAAGAGCGTAAAACAGTATGGGTATTTAATACCTACACCGGGGCGTATGAGTCTAAACCGGCTAATAATCCGGCGTGGGCTTGCTATGATATCCTTCATCATTGCCGTAAGATTGGTGATGAGTATGTAGTTAAAGGGGCTCCTCGTGAACGCTTCGTATATGATGCATTTAAGGCATGGGCTGATAAGTGCGACGAAAAGCATATTACATTTAACTACATTTATGACAACGCTAGCCAAGTATGGGATGCACTTAAATACGCTGAGAACGTAGGCAGAGGTAAAGTAATACCTTTAGGTACTCGGTTTAGTTGTATTTACGATTATGCTGCTACGCCTACTCAGCTATTTACTGTAGGCAATATTAAGATGGACTCATTCATGGAAGAATTCCAGGCTACATCATCTAGGGCAAATGCTATCGAGGTATCCTTCCTTAATAAAGCTAAGGACTATGAGCGTGATGTACTTCCTGTATTCAGTGAAGAGTATGACGTGACTACATCTCTTACTAGCCCGGCACAAGTCGAGCTCATGGGATGTGTTGATGTAGACCAGGCATACAATTACGCTAAGCACTATCTAAGAGCGAATAAATACGAGGTGCGAACTTGTACCTTTGAAGCTTTTACAGACGCCATAGCGTGCACAATAGGGGATGTAATCCTACTACAACACGATGTGACGGACTGGGGACAAGGCGGTCGTGTAGAGTCTGCTGTAGGTAATAAAGTAATCCTTGATAGAGAGGTTACTTTTGAGCGAGGTAAGACCTACAGGCTTATGGTACGCAACGCTAAAACAGATGCATTAGAGTCTTACGATGTAACTGGCGTGACTGGTAAAACCGTAACGCTTGCTAATAATGCAGTTATTCAGACAGACGATTTATATACCTATGGTGAGGCAACTAAGGAAGCTAAGCCGTTTAGGGTATTATCCATTAGTAAGTCTAACTCTGAAATGACACGCAAAATATCCTGTATTGAATACTACCCTGAGTTGTACGCCGGTGATGATGGATCAGTGCCAATCATCGACTACACAACTAAGTCTGATGTGATTAAGGTGATTAACTTAGTATTACTTGCTGATGTTAAGACCTTAAAGGACGGCACTGTGCTCTGTGATATCAATGGTACTTGGCAACTACCAAGGGGTAAAGTGGCCAAGAATATCATTGTGTATTACAAGCCTGTAACCGCTAAAGAGTGGCAACAGTTCAAAGTGTTAGATGGCAGTGCTACTAGCGTAACCATTCCAAGTGTAGCAACTGACGTTAACTATGACGTTAAGATTGTATGTACAAATAACGCTGGTGCTGAATATGAGGGTGTAGAGCGTGCGGTGTATGTGAGTGGTAAGGAAATACCACCGGCAACACCTAAAGGCTTTAAGGTGACACAGGACGCAGTCAATAGTAGTGTACTTCACTTATCATGGGAACCTAATACAGAGGCTGACCTACATGGATACACACTATACGATGGTAATGATGTAGTCCTTATTAAACATATAGGCGGTACATCTTATTCGTACTTCATTCCTAATACCGGGACTTACCAATTCAAGTTATCTGCTATTGATACATCCGGTAATGAAAGTGGTAAAGCTGAGGCTCGTATCACTGCAACTGTATCTGCTGAAAATGTGGCCACTCCTAAAGCACCGGCTCGTGGCGAGGTAACAATCGGTAAGACGATCACTACTGCATGGGACCCAGTAGAGAACACCTACATCGATTACTACGAGGTGCGCTTAGATAGTAACGTTGGACAGTCCAACAAGCTACTAGCCAAGACTACAGATATTCGCTCTGAAATTAAGTTATCGGCTCGTAGAGGTGCGGTGTTCGTGTATGCACACAATCCTGTTAAAGGATATGGTCCTGCTCTTAGACTAGACTATAACGCACCTGTTCCTAGTGCTCCGACAAATGTCAAAGTAAAAGGTAATATTACAGGCGTGAGCGTAGTCTTTGATAGTATCCCTGATACTTGTATAGGGGCTAACATTTACATCGGAACAGAGAAGTATTTCGTTACTACAAACGTAAATATGATACCTCATGACCCAGGTGTATTCGATGTTAAAGTCGCCTATGTTGACGTGTTCGGTGAAGGTACATACTCCAATATTATTGGTAGCTCTGTACCGGCTAGTATTGACCCGGCTTTAATTGACAAGGAATCCCTTGGCATTAAGGCTATGGACGATAAGATTAAGGAGCTCACAAAGACGGCTAATGCGTATTCTACCCAAGTTAAAAGCTTAACCGCTAATATGGCTACTCAATTCAGCCAATTAGAAAACGGCATTGACTTGAAATTAAAAGCATTAAATGGCGATGAGTTAATCAGTCGTATTAATCTAAGCTCCACAGGAACAAGGATTGACGGCAAGTTACTTCATGTAACTGGGAACGCTCTATTTGACAAGAACATCATTACTAGACAGATGCTCGCTGCTAAAGCCGTGTCTGCAGATAAGATGGACGTCGGAGAGTTAAGCGCGATTAGTGGTAACCTTGGGACTGTAACAGGCGGTAAGATTATCGGCGGTACGATCCAAAATAAAACCGGTACATTCAAAGTTGATGCTAACGGTAACATCGTAGGGGCCAATATTACAGGCTCACGTATTGACGCTCAGTCGATTATGCAAGCCGGATTCAAGATTAGAAACATCGATGTACAAATCTACAAAGTACGTCATGGCGACTATTGTCCCCTACTAGAAGGCTTTACAGAGTCTCAATGTACGTTTATTCCTGTGGGATATAAAATGACTGAAGATTATAGTGACGTAACAGGTGGTACTAGAGAGGGGCGAGAAAAATGGGCTATTGCTAATGGACGAAGAATTGATGATTGCACAATATATTTCCAGTCTAATATATCGAGCGAATATCACGATACTAAGCCAACCATTGGATTAAATGGTCGTAAGGCTGTTTGTCAATCACTATGGTATAGTGCTTACCGCACCCGGGATGATGATGGCTATCATCATCATATCTCCTTTGGGGAACTATACGTTCTCGTCATTGGTAAAAAGTAGTGTTACAAACCATAGATTAGACGATAAAAAGGAGGACATATGGTCGAACAAGATTTAACCCTAAACTGTGGCGATGACTTTAGTATCAGTTATGTTATACCGCCAGATAGCGATATGACGTTAAGTCAATACAAAGGCGCTTGTAAAATTCGCAAGCGCCCATATGACAATATGATATTAGAGTTACATTCTGTGGTAGAGTCAAAACAGGTAAGGTTTTTCATTTCTGGCCAAGAGTCAGCGGAGAAGAAAATAAAGGGTGGCGATTATATCTATGACGCATTTCTTTATAATGACGAACACTGGCTAAAGATTGGTCAAGGTACGATTACGATCGTGCCGGATATTTCTATGCATGAGTAAGGGGAGGTAACTTATCATGGCTGAAACAAACAATACTTTAACACTTAAATTTGACAAAGAAACAACATTACCATTATTGGAGGGCTTGGGTAAATCTGCCTATGCTATCGCAGTAGCTCACGGCTTTAAAGGTGATGAGCAAGCATGGCTAGATAGCTTACGAGGTCCTAAAGGTGATGCGGGTAGCGCCGAAGAGACGGCTCAAGTATTAAAGAAAGATGACGAATTTCTCAAAAGCGTAAAAGGTCCTAAAGGTGATGCGGGTAGCGCCGAAAAAGCAGCAGAGCTTTTGAAAGATAAAAACGTATACTTGTCTGATGCTAGCGTAGATACTGTACTGGCTAAACTAGTAGAGCTTCTAGGCGATACAATCCATGTAGAATTTAAACAGCTTGAATACTTCCAACCAGTTGAAGGTCAAACATTCTTAGACCTTAAAGGGGAACCACACTTTAAGGTCTCCGTTGACGGCGGGGATAAGAAAGAGTTTGTATCCGATAATATGCGAGTTCAAATCAAAGCATTTGGCCAAGATGATATCAGAGTATCTTACTATGACCTTGCGGACCGTGAAGTAGGTGTTATCTCCATCAAAGGTTTGGAACCTACTACAGCAGATGATACTTACACAGATGCAACAGGCGCTAAATTCGCTAAAATTGGCAAGAAATTAGTGTTACGATTAGCTGCATATAATGGTGCGTCCTTTAATTGGTTAGGTAAATGGAATAAGCGAGATATTGAAACAGTCGAAATTATCAGTGATACAAAGAAAAAAATCGTTGACAATGATACAACAGGCTTCAAATATGACGGCTTAACATTTATTGTGAAGCATCCAGAAAACCTTGATTTTAGCACTAAAGTAAATCAAGGCACAATCACAGTCAATATAATTGAAAGAACAATTAGCGTTACTCTTGATAATGACTTTATTACTTATCTTAATAACACTTACAGCAAAGCAGGTAGTGCAGGTCTTGATGAATTATAATTCGTAATTAGTCCTTAGTTAGCACAGAGTAAGGGGGTGCATATCTCATCTGGACTTGGCAGTTTGAGTTGAGCGACTTGCTTACGACATTAACTATCGTAGGCATCGTAGCAGGTGCAGGATATCGGCTTCTGATAGTACCTCTATTAGACCGTCTGGAAGCACAACGAATACAGGATAATATATCCTTCACGAGTAAGTGGGATACACTCTTTGATACACTTAATGAGTTAAAAGAGGATATGAAACTCTCACGTGCTGAGCGTGTAAAATCGGAGGCTACCTTCATGATGTTAACCACGAAGCTAGAATCCATGGAAAAGCGAATTAATGAGTTAAGGGAGGAGCTACATGATCACATCTCAACTCATAAATAGCGCTAAGAAAGTATTAAAATCTGTTAGAGTGGCCAATATCCACCCTACAGGTGTATTAGCGACGAGGGCATTAGTCCTCGTCATGCTAGTACCTATATTGTTAGTAGTCATCGAATATGTAATGGCGTTTGCTATGGGGTACGTATCCGATGAAACAGGGAAATTAATTAGCACAGGTATTAACATTATTGACCACATCTTTATACCAAGCGTACTAACCGCCCTCGTTGGGTTCTTAGCGCTTTGGATAGATAAGGACGGTAATGGGGTACCTGATAAGCTAGAAGAATCCTCTAAAATACCTATGATTGAAAGGGGGAATGTGGATGATAAACGTTAGCTTAAGTGACTTAAACGACTATTGCAGTAGGGCTGTAGGTTACATTGATAAAGTATACCTACACTGGACTGCAGGTCGATACAACCAACAGTTTGACGATTACCACATTAACATTGATGGGTGCGGTAATATTTACATTGACGGTGAATTGACAGACCACAAAAGCCACACATGGATGCGTAATGGCAGAGCTATAGGTATATCCTTAGATTGCGCCTATGGGGCTCAATGGGTAAATAACTTAGGTGATTATCCACCGACTGCTGCACAAATTGAAACGCTAGCGCAAGTTGTCGCAGTGTTATGTGTAGACCTAGGACTACCTGCTAGCATTAGCAACGTGTTAACCCATGCTGAGGCAGCGGATAACATGGACGGGTTTTACGCACATGATCCATATGGGCCAACAACTACATGTGAGCGTTGGGACTTATGGGTAGTTACCCAAGGTGATGAACCTGGAAGTGGTGGCGATGTAATACGAATGAAAGCTAAATATTATGCTCAACAATGGGGAAGTAATATATAGGGGGTATATATGTATGAAAAAATCAAAACTGCATTTACTCGGTATCCTAGCCATTATTATATTATCGGTGTCATTGTGTTCGTTGCCTTGCTTTGCATCATCTGTGTATGGTTCTACTCCAACAGAAGCAGTAACATTGACACCACAGGAATACGCAACGCTAACATCGAACTTCAACACGCTAGAGAGTACAATCAACAATCAATTGACTACAATCAACGAGCTAGAAATGCAGTTGAAAATAGCCAAACTCTCAACGAACGAACAGAAACAAGAATTAATACAAGCCTTGAACTTAATTCAAGAACAGAAAACGCAGTTGACAGAAGCACGGAGCTTACTACAAAAGCAAGAACAGATGCTGAACGAGCAAAAGCTATCATTAGCGAAAGCCGAAATATACTTGAACGAGCAAAAGAAAGAAATACACAAAGCCAAGATGGAGCAACGCAAAAGTAAGTTGTTGAATATCCTATTAGGCGGTACTGTTATTTATCTTGCATCTAAGAACTAAGGAAGTGATCCATACATCTCCATAGCGTGTAATGGTGGATACACGCAACTATCAACTATTAGTTGTCAGTTGAGTAGTAAAGCAATTGTTTATAGCTGAAGATTGAAAGAGCCTACTAACCTAGATACTTTCTAAGTTAGTAGGCTCTTTTTTTCTTGTAAAAATCATAATAAATACTTGACTTTATACACGGTATAGGGTATAATATAAACATAAGGAAGGAGGTGAAGCCGTTGAAGAAGTTAAGGAAGATAATAAAAAAGTGGCTACCGATAATAACAGCACTTATCCAACTTGCAATCGCGATAATACAGTTATTAAATCAGTAACCACAGGGGCTCGAAAGAGCCCCAATCTTCCTAACTATTATACCAATGGCAGGCATATGATTTCAAGATTAACTTTAATAATTAGTATTATTGCCTTTGTATTATCTGTCTATAATTTATTAGTAATAACAGGAGTACTGTAATGAAACTAGATGATGTAATGACTACACAAGAGGCCGGTGAAAGATGGAATGTTACCGCCGATTCACTTAAACAAAATTGTAGAGGCCGTGTAAAGAATGGATTTTTAGAAGGTGAGTTTAGAAAGTCTGGGAAAATGTGGCTTGTAACTCGCCAAGGAATGGAAAGGCTATATGGAAAAGAAAAAATAAATTTAATTGATGATCTTCTATTATCTTATGAAATAATAGAAGAAAATGAGTAAAGTTATATAATAGTATATATTATATAAATGCTTAAAATTGCTCTAAAATTTCAAGCGTTACTCAACTGTTACTCAACTTTATGAAAATAAAAACCTTATAAATATAGTAAATAAGAGGTTTTATAGCACTATTAAAATTGTACTCCAAATAATTTGGCGCTATTGCCCGCAGTGCTATGCACTGCGGGTTTTTGTATATATTGTGTTGTTTGTATTATTACTAAAAGATTATTTTGAGTATATAAATGAGTGAATTAATTAGATTTTTTCGAAATATTGATCCACAGTTTTATATCTGTATATTTGGTCTCATTGTAACTGGAAT
>FLSK01000282.1_pt2 | contig 21318 bp, 15 predicted proteins | sample 1550541 | NCBI WGS metagenome assembly FLSK01 (sample SAMEA4031773, study PRJEB14383) | metagenome | biome: human; feature: oral; material: saliva | place: Philippines | collected 2014
GCCGCCCCGCTTTTTATGTCCTGACCACTCAACGAATAGCCCGAAATATCTCTGAATTAGCTCTGAGATATCTCAGGCGCAGAGTATTTCTTTTCGTTATCCGCCTCGTTATCAGGAGAGATTATGCCTCGTTCTTATGACGATACCCAGCCTGCTGAGGCGCCCCCTGCGGTTGACCGCCAGCCGATTCTGGCGGACCGCAGCTACAGCATCATCCTGGAGAACTTTGAGCGGCGCCTGCGCCTGGGTGAGCTGCGTGTGGGCGATAAGCTCCCCTCCGAGCGTGAGCTGGCGGCGCGGCACGGTATTTCCCGCCCTTCGGTCCGTGAGGGCCTTCGGGTTTTGAACGCGCTGGGTCTGATTCGTTCCAGCACCGGTTCGGGACCGAAGTCGGGCGCGATTATCATTTCTGAGCCGTCGGATGCGCTCAGCTGGGCACTGCGCATGCACATTGCGACCCGTAGCCTGCCGGTGAAGGACGTTGTCTCAACCCGCCTGCTGCTGGAGGGCCCTGCGGCGCGTGCGGCGGCTGCCGCGCCGGACACTCCGGAGCGTGCGGCGGCGCTGGAGCGGGCGCGTGTGCATCTGGCGGAGATGGATGAGCAGATCAGCGATGAGCGCTTCCATTTCTGCGATACGCGTTTTCACTATGAGCTGTCGAAGCTCGGCGGCAATATTGTGCTTGATACGGTGATTGACTCTCTGCACATGGCGACGATGAGTTATGTGCAGGAGGCGGTTCCTTTCCTGAAGGATTGGGAGGCGGTCAAGCGCACGTTGCAGCAGCAGCATTACGGCATTATTGAGGCGATTGCCTCTCACGATGAGCAGGCAGCCTATGAGCGGGTGTGCGAGCACATTACGTGGTTTTATTCGCTGTCTGACCGTGCTGCGGAGGAGCGGGCGCGGCAGCATCCGGCGCGGGATATTCTGCACGAAGATTTGTGCCACGAGAACGTACACGACGAAGACGTTCACGCCGGCTAGGCTTCGCCCCTCAACCCCATAAACCCACATAGCTAAAGGGCGGTGCCCCGGAAGAATGACCTTCCGGGGCACCGCCCTTATTCGCTGGGCAGTTATTGCAGGAGCTCAAGCGGCTGAACCTTCGTTGCCGCGTAGGCGGGCAATGCACCCGCCACGATGCCCACGCCCAAGCCGAGGAAAGGAATCCCTAGGATAAGGGGCGGCAGAGATAGCGCCCATCCGTTGAGAAGGCACACAACCCAGGAACCGAGAATACCGAGGATGAAGCCTCCAAGAGCGCCCAGGGCCCCGAGGAGAGCCGCCTCCGCCAGGAAGCTCACCGCCACATCTCGCCTTCCCAACCCTAATGCACGGTTAATGCCGATTTCCCGGCGGCGTTCCCAGACCGAAATCTGCATGGTCATCACAATGCCGAAGCTTGTCGAGACGATAAGAACCACCAGAATGATGGTCGTAAGTGTTCGGCTATCCTTCGTCAAGGAAGCACGAAGAGTCACCGGTGAAGGGGGAATCTCAATGTTTGTATCAACGGGGGCGCGCTGCGGATCGAGTACCTGCTTGAGCTGTTCCGCGACCGTATCTGCACTTCCTGGATTCACGATGACGTCCATACCGCGTTGCAGGGTGTGGGCTTGCGGCAAGAAAGTGGAGGTGGTCGGCAGGATAAGAGCGCTACTGAGAGCAGCGTTTTTGCCGCCGTCACGGATAATGCCGAGCACGTAGGCTCGCATTCCGTTGACCTCAATCATGTTCCGCCCGGGCTCAGTACTGACCCCTAGCTCTTTTGCGAGGGCAACGCCCAGATAGACGGTAGGCTCACCGGGGCGTTCGCGGGCAGGCTCCGAAAAGTGCCCTTCGACAATGTGCGCACCTCGTGCTTTCAAACCTGCTTCTGAAACGATTGCGAGGGGTGTCTGTTGGCCCTCCTGCCCCGGCCTGTTGACCTGTGGACGCGTTGTCTGCGTATCGATGGTGACTGTACCGGCAGCTTTGACCTCTGGAACTTGGTTAACGCGCCAGAGCAGTTCATCCTCCGGTATATCCCAGGTCTGCGGCTGGAGGCGCACACCGAGCCGGGTGGAATCGTAGCTGGCCAGCTGCGAGCTCGTATTGAGCGCCGATGACTCGCTGACGCCCACCAGCATGATGATGGTGGTTGTTCCCGCGAGCATCGCCAGTACCGTGAGCAGGTTGCGGCGCCAACGGCAAACAACTGCAAGGAGAGCGTAGTGAAGGTTGTTCCTTAGCATCTATCCTCCCCTGACAACGGGTTCTTTGAGCGATTGGTGGGCCAGTTCTTCGGGACGAGTGAGTTCCGGGCTAACGAGCATCCCATCGACCATGTGCAGCTGCCGGTCGCAGCGAGCTGCGATATCGGGTTCATGGGTGATGATGACCAGGCTTTGCTTCTCCGCACGGCCGGCGAGGAGCAGATCCAACACCTTGTGAGAGTTTTCAGTGTCGAGGTTTCCTGTAGGCTCATCGCACAGTAGGATACGCGGGGCGCAGGCTAACGCGCGTGCGACCGCGACTCGTTGCTGTTCACCACCGGACATATTGCGTGGAAGAACCTCCAAACGGTGCCCCAAACCCACCTGTTCGAGTGCCTGCAACGCACGCTGATGTGCCTGACGGCCCGGTACGCCGCGCATCCGGAGGGTATGGGCGATGTTCTCGGTGGCGTTCAGATGAGCGATAAGGTGGTACGCCTGAAAGACAAAAGCGATGTGCTCACGGCGTGCTACAGTTCGCTCGGCGTCGCTGGCGGTGCCCATGTTTTGGCCCAATATTTTCAGCTCACCTTCAGAGGGCTGATCGAGTAGCCCGATGATAGAGAGGAGCGTAGATTTTCCGCTTCCGGAGGCGCCGGTAATGGCCACTGATTCGCCTTCATGAATGCTGAGGGTCGCATTTTTTAGCGCCCAGGTGGAGGGCGGGAAGAAACGCGCAATATTGTGGCACTCGATATTAGGTTTTGTGGCGGTAGCGCTCGCGGGGAGGGCACGTTCTGTCTCGTGATGAGGCATTTTAGCGCTCCTTCAGCTTCACAACGGTACCTGCTTTGAGTTCTGCAGCGGGGTTGACGAGCTCGCAGATTCCGGCGGAGCACACACCGAGGGTGACGGGAACGCTCTGACCGTTATCCAGGGTGATGGAGTGCGTTCCGTTTTCTTCAGTTTTGACGGCGGCTTCAAGCACTGCGAGGGCGTTTTCAGCGCCTCGGTTGAGAGTGACGGTTGCTTGAAAACGTGTTGATGCCGTCGTGTTTTCCGGCAAGTCGATTGTGATGGGGTAGCGTTTCCGCGCAGTAGCTCCCGGTGCGGAGGTATCGCTGTTAGGTCGCGCGCTGTTCTGCGCACCGTTGGAGGCACCTGCGTTAGCGCCGCCGTCAGCGTTAGTTGAGCCTTCGGGTGTGAGGGCCGCGCCCAGAGTGCCTTCGAGCGGACTTCCGTTATCGGTAAGAATCTGGACTTTCTGTCCCTCAGCGAGTTCATTGCTGAGAGCGCTACCGTCCGCGGAGAGTACCAGACGGTACCCACCCGCGGATAGGGTGCACAGCGCCGGAGTTGAGGTTTGGCCTTTGGTGCCGCAGCTGTTGTCTACGGTGTATTCATTGCCGTCAGCGAAGAGGTATTCAGAGAGCGGCAGGGCGGTGTTGTAGCGTCCTTCTTCGGTTCGGTCAGTATCCCCGGGAGGGTAGTAGCCACGATCCAGGTAGAAACGGTAGACAGCGTTAGCGGTTGCTTCGCCGTAGTTTCCTTCCTCATCCCAGATACTGTAGCCGAGCGATTCTAGAGCTTCTTGGAGCTGTTTAACATCATCGCCGCGTGCGCCTACGGCAAGGTCGCGGTAGGCGGGAATACTACCCTTGAACGCAATGATGGGACGCTCGTTGATAGTGGTGATAATTGAACCGTTACTCAGCTGGGTACCCGCTTTAGCACCGTCCCTGGTCACCACTCCTTGAGGGGTTCCTACGGTGTAGCTTCGGGCGGGTGACACGCTAACTTCTCCCGAGTAGGTGCGGGTAACAGTCTGCGTGCTGATTCGGGTTGTTAGTTGCGCGGCGCGGGACGGCTGCGCATTGGATTCAACATTGGTGCGTAGCCCCGTGTTGAGCGCGTAGATGGAGAACCCGCCGGTGATGACGAGCAGAATGACGAGCACCGGAACCAGGTAGGCGCGTATGGCTGCCGTCGTGGCGGCGCGGCGGGGGTTTTCTGAACTCTGCTGCGTGTTCATGGGTTCACCTTTCTGCGGTGAAATACGGGGCAGGGGGGAATAAAGGGGTGTATCCTCTGCTCTCATCCGCGGGTGAAAGCGGTTGAGAGCAGAGGACCGGTAGAAAAATCTCGCTAGAAAATGTCCAACGAGAATCAGCGTTTACTATTTGCCGTTGGCTAGTTGCCGTTGAGTAGAGCTGCGGCGCGCTCCTGGGCCTGGCGCTCGATATCGCGTACTTCAAGGATGAGCGGCTCATGCTCATTGAGCCAGGTCGCAGCCTTTTCGTAGTAGATATTCTGTGCCTTAGTCAGGATTCCAGTAGACTTTTGGCAGTTGTAGTCGGCGTGAGCTAGGGATTGCTCTTCCGCGTTGGCGGCGGCATTGGCTGCCTTGTACTTACCCCAGGTTTTCTCTGCGTAGCTGGGAGCATCTCCGAAGTGCTGGATGTCGGCGTATCCGCTTTCTTTCATGCATGCACCGTAGGTGGTGTCATCGCGGTAGTATTTCCCCATTTCTTCTACCGCGTTATTTTTGGATCCACCCGTGGTGAGCTCATTAATGAAGTTGGTGTATTTGAGGTAGTTTTCTGTTGAGCCGAAGACAGCCTCTGCCGCACGTCCCAGGCATGAATCTGTTGCCATGCCGACCTGGGCACCGTTACTCAGCGTGATGGTGACAGTTTTGCTGTCTGCGGCTTGGGGGTCACCTTGGAACGCCTTGCGATATGCCGGGTTTTCCATCGCGGGTTCATTGCTGGAGCTAGCGTTGTCCTGCCGGGTGAATAAGTACCCTCGGGTGGCCGCTTCTTCGCTGGGGAGGTAGGCATCACTCATCGCAAGTTCAAGAACGGAGGCACCGGAAATAATGTTCTGACTACCGGAGTAGGTGAAGGACTTCTCACTCATGCACTTTTTGACCTCGTTGACGAGGGCCACGTTAATATCCGGGGAGGGATTCTCGTAGCTTGCCAGGACATTACGAATGTCTTGCTTAACTTCAACAGTGGTGGAGCAACTCGATACGCCTAGGCAACAGGCAATACCGATAAGGGCGAGGGATGCGAAGGGCTTCTTTGCCATGGACTTCACCTTTCTCAAGCATCATTGATGGGCGAGAATCGGCAGTGATACGGGCGTATCGTGGATGCTATCTACAGACCTGCTATATGGTGTGAACCTGCGTTTCGTGGAGTAGAAGCGTAGTGAGCCGATTACTAACATGATAGAGTGCTACCCCCCCCCGAACAATAGATACACAAGATGTATTTATGACGTATAGCACCTATAAGAATGCATGTAAAAGAGCTTATGGATTAAAGGGCGGTGCCCCGGAAGAATGACCTTCCGGGGCACCGCCCTTTAGCTATCTCAAAGACTTATTCGGTCCGAAATATTGAGTTTAGAACTTCGTGCCGGTCAGACGCTCATACGCCTCAACGTAACGGGCACGAGTCTTCTCCACAACCTCCTCAGGCAGGTGCGGCACGTTATCCGAACCGTCCCAACCCGCTTCCGGGGAACGCAGCCAGTCACGCACATACTGCTTATCAAAGCTCGGCTGTGCACGACCCGGCTCGTACTGGGTCGCATCCCAGAAACGCGAAGAGTCCGGGGTCAGCACCTCATCACCCAGGGTGATCTCGCCACGGTACGAATCGGTACCGAACTCCATCTTGGTATCCGCCAGAATAATGCCCTGCTCGCGAGCAATCTTCTCGGCAGTGGTGTACAGGCTCAGGCTCAGCTCCTCCAGGCGCTCACCCACCGGCTGACCCACCTCAGCGTACAGCTCCTCACGGGTCACCAGCTCATCATGCTCACCCACCTCAGCCTTACCGGTCGGAGTGAAAATCGGGGTGTCCAGGCGGGAACCATCCACCAGACCCGCAGGCAACTTTACACCAGCAATCTCACCGGTCTCGTTATACGCCGCCAAGCCCGAACCAGTCAGGTAACCGCGCACAATGCACTCCACCGGGAACATGTTCAGCGAACGGCAAATCATCGCGCGACCAGCCACAACATCCGGAACATCAGTGGACAGCACGTGGTTCGGAACCTGCTTGAGCTGCTCAAACCACCACAGGGACATCTGAGTCAGAATCTTGCCCTTATCCGGGATCTCGGTGGGCAGAATACGGTCAAAAGCGCTAATACGGTCCGAGGCGACAACCATGACCGAACCGGCACGCAGCTCAGCGTCATCATTGACGGTCAAACCGGTAGCGTCAAAACGTTCCTCATTCGGAACGTACAGGTCGCGGACTTTGCCGGAATAAATGTGAGTCCAGCCCGGGATTTCCAGGGGGTTAGAACGAGAAGTCATGAGAATCTCTCCTGATGAGGTGGTGTGATGTGGATGCAAAAAGTCTGTGTAATTACAATACCGCGACAGGCACGGCTCCCGATAGTGCCAATCAGGCATCAATACGGCACAATCTTGAGAGCCCAACCTACCCCGGTCACCGCCGCCAGCGCCCCGAGCTGAGGAAATGAACCCGGAAAAGCTGAGGCGCGAGGAATAAAGAAGCGAGTGGCAAAGAAGCGACCGGCTCCCCCACCCTCAAGCGGGGAAGCCGGTCACCTTAGGTTTTAGCCGCGCGGGGCGGGAATCTGGATGCGATTCTCCACAGCCTTCAGCGCGATATCGGTGCGGTACTGCGCGCCAGCCCAAGAGATAGCGCGAACACCCTCGTAGGCGGCGGCGCGGGCAGCGCCCAGGTTCTCACCGAGCGCCACAACAGCCAGCACACGACCGCCAGCAGTCAGCACACCCTCCTCGGATGCGACAGTGCCCGCGTGGATCACGTGCACGCCCTCCAGAGCGTTCGCCTCGTCCAGACCGGAGATGACGTCACCCTTGCGGGGAGTGTCCGGGTAGTTCTCGGCAGCCATGACCACATCCACTGCGGTGCGGGGATCCCAATCCAGTTCGGTACCCTCAGAAATTTCACCGCGAGCAGCCGCACGCAGCAGCTGACCCAGCGGGGTGCGCAGACGCGCCAGAACCGCCTGGGTTTCCGGGTCGCCAAAGCGGGCGTTGAACTCGATAACGCGCACGCCGCGGCTGGTCACAGCCAGGCCGCAGAAGAGCACACCCACGAACGGGGTGCCGCGCTCAGCCATACGAGCCACGGTCGGGCGGGCAACCTTCTCCACGACCTCCTGCACGAAGCCCTCGGGCAGCCAGGGAAGCGGGGTGTAGGCGCCCATACCGCCGGTGTTCGGGCCCTCGTCGTTGTCGAAGATGCGCTTGAAATCCTGAGCCGGGGACAGCGGCAGAACGTTCTTACCGTCAGAGATGACGAAGAGGGACACCTCGGGGCCGTCCAGGAACTCCTCGATGACCACGGTACCGCCAGCGTTGAAGCATGCCTGAGCGTGCTCCAGTGCCGCGGCGCGGTCCTCGGTCACCACAACGCCCTTACCCGCAGCCAGGCCGTCGTCCTTCACCACGTAGGGTGCACCGAACTCGTCCAGCGCAGCCTGCGCCTCAGCGGCGTTCTTTGCCACGTAGGCGCGGGCGGTCGGCACGGAAGCCTCTTCCATGACCTGCTTAGCGAAAGCCTTAGAACCCTCCAGCTGTGCAGCAGCTGCGGAGGGGCCGAAAACATCAAAACCCGCCTCACGCAGCGCGTCAGAAACACCGGCGACCAGGGGCGCCTCCGGGCCAATAACGACCAGGTCGGCGTTCAGTTCGCGTGCCAGGGCGGTTGCCTGAGCGGGATCATTTGCGTCAATTGCGTGGACGGGAACATCCTGGGCAATGCCGGCGTTGCCGGGGGCGCTGTGCACCTCAGTTACCTCAGGGTCGCGCAGAAACGCTCGGATAATTGCATGTTCGCGGCCGCCGGGGCCCAGTACCAAAACCTTCATGCTATTCAGGGTACCCGCTATCACGCTAAAAATGTGAGCTGGGAACACTAAAAATGCGGCTCTTCTCATCTAGCGGCACGCTCAAAAGAATGCCTATCAGAGAAGAACCGCATCGGGTGAGTATTCACCACAACATAGGTGGCTTTGATTCGGGTTAAACCAATGCTGTCACAGCCGCAAGACCACCAAAAACAATGCCGGGGGCATTAGCGATGACAATTGGTATGTCCTTCTTGGGGCGCCACAGGCCGTACAGCAACCATAGAGTGCAGTTTATAGCGGCTACCAGGGGCTGAATCCAGTCGCCCTTGTGACCGTTCAGGTTACCGATAATCTGCGGGAAGTAGAAGACATACATGAGCACGGCAGTAATCGAAGCGACTCGCGCAAGAATGGGGAAAAACTTGGCGTGAAATTCAGATTCAGCGCTCATGCCGCTTTTTTCTGCGGTGTTCTTAGGGGTGGTGGAAGAAGAGTTGTTCTGCTCTGCCATAAAATTACCTATTTCTGATGATCTAGTGTGCGTATTATCTGGTGCTGTCGTTCTCGCAAACAGTGGAGACGTAGATGATGGGAGGATCTGTTCTAGGTGGCTCCAGGATAGGTGGCGCTAGGATACATGGCGCTAGGAAGGGGCCGCTCCCATTTTGAGAGGTATGCGCAGACCTCACGGGTATACTCCACGAATATTCTATTCCTCCCCATGCTAAAGACGTAACCCCTACCACCAATTAATATGAGAGGTATCACATATACAGCTCACTGTCGGTCAAAAAATATCACATAAACATCCAAAAATAAGGATGAATCCGCCCCACCCTTACAAGCAACGTTCTGCACGGAAATATTTGCGGGGATACCATTCTGAGCCGCCCTATACGCGTAAAACCGCGTACATAAGGCAGAACAATACACCCCTTAAACTAGAAGAATGACCAACAGCACCACCCCACAGGCAACCACTCACACCACCCACCAGAGCAGCGCCTTCGACGTAGAACTCGCGCAGCTCACCCGCAACAACTTTGTCGAGGCACGCCACCGCGGCCGCCTCATCCTGCTGGGCCCCGACGGCGAAATTCAGCTTGCCCTCGGTGATATTCACGAGCCCTTCTATCTGCGCTCCGCCGCCAAGCCCCTACAGGCCATCGGCTCCATGAAGGCGGGTGCACCCCTGCGCGGCTCCCAGGTCGCTATCGCCTGCGGCTCGCACTGTGGCACCTTCGAGCAGATGCGCGCCGTACAGGACGTACTCACCCAGGGCAGCACCGAAACCAACCCGCTCACCCCGGCGAACCTGGCGCTCAAGCCCGCGCTCCCCTCCGATAAGCAGGCACGTCAGGCAATGATTCAGGCGAACCTTGCCGCCACTGCCCTAGCGCACCCCTGCTCCGGCAAGCACGCCGCATTCCTGTGGGCGTGCACCGCCAAGCTCGAGCGCGGCGACCTGGAAGAAGGCTCGCAGAATTGGACCCTGCACAACTACCTCGACCCCGAACACCCGCTGCAGCGGGTCATTACCGAAGAAATTGAGGCGTTTACCGGCGAAGCGGTAGCGGCTATCGGCGTGGACGGCTGCGGCGCGCCCGTACACGCGGTTTCCCTGCTGGGTGCCGCACGCGCCTACTCAACCCTGGGTTCGGCAATCCGTAATCTCGGGGCGGATGCGCGCGCCTCCACGGTTGCAACCGCCATGGTGGACTACCCCGAGCTGATTCAGGCACCCGGCTACCCCGACACCGTACTCAGCGAAGAACTGGACGCGATCGTCAAGAGCGGCGCGGAGGGCGTGCTCTGCATCGGTCTGCGTTCGGGCGCGTCCGTGGTGGTGAAGATGAGCGACGGCACCCACCGTGCCATGTACGCCGTAGCGCTGCGTGCGCTGGTTACTGGCGGTTACCTGAGCGCCGAAGAGTGCGAGCGCCTGCTCGCGCTGGTGGTTCGCCCCGTGACCGGCGGATACGCGGACGGTCAGCCGGTTGAGGTCGGCGAGCTGCGCGTACATGAGGAGCTCTTCACCGCTGGGGAGCTCTCCGCCGAAGCCCCGGAAGAGGACTAGTCGTGGCTATTCGGCGTAAGACCAGCGAAGAGGCGGGCATGGCGGCGGTACGCGAAGTGCGTGCCTTCTTTGCGGCGCAGCGCGCGGCAGCCGGTGAACTTGCAGATTCGCATGCCCGAGGCGAGTACCTGCTGAACAGCCCCGAGGTGGAGCAGGCGTTTGCCGCGCTCCCCCGCCCGGTGCGCGCTACCTTTGTGCGCTTCACCCTGGAGGAGCTGGCGACCCTCGCCCCCGGCAATAGTGTGGAGGTGCGTGTACCCCCGCTGGGCGTGACCCAGTGCGTGGCGGGTCCTCGCCATACGCGCGGTACCCCGCCGTCCGTGGTGGAGGCGCGTCCACTCGTGTGGGCGGCGCTGGTTCTGGGTGCCTGTTCGTGGGCGCAGGCGGTGAGTGCCGGTGCGCTGGATGCGTCGGGTGAGCGTAGTGACCTTTCGGGTTTGTTGCCGCTCTTCTAGAATTCGCTACGAGCTCACAGGTCCACGCAGTTTTCGTGATTTGGCGTGTTTGGTGCCTGTTCTAGTGGTCCATCCTGAGGTATTTAGCGCATCTTTCACCGCATCGGCTCCGAAACCCGGTACACTTTTAAAGGTCTGGTGTATGCTACGGCACACACAGGCAGGTGTGAGTGCGGCAACACGCCCTAATCTTGCGCTTGCACAGACGCATCCGCAGTCCCATCGTCGAAAAGAAGTGAATTGATTCGCCCCGACGGAAAACTCACTCACGACCTCGATCCAATTGACCACGGCCCCAAGGACGCCTGCGGCGTCTTCGGTGTCTGGGCTCCCGGCGAGGACGTGGCAAAGCTAACCTACTACGGCCTGTACGCGCTCCAGCACCGCGGTCAGGAATCAGCAGGTATCGCAACCAGTAACGGCAAACGCATCCACGTGTACAAAGATATGGGACTGGTCTCCCAGGTCTTTGACGAAGCCACCCTCAGTTCCATGCCCGGCGACCACGCTATCGGCCACGCCCGATACTCCACCACCGGCGCATCCCACTGGGCTAACGCACAGCCGACTCTCGGTACCACCCCGCACGGCACGCTCTGCCTGGCGCACAACGGTAACCTCACCAACTCGGCAGACCTCTACGAGCGTCTGATTGAAAAGAACGGCGGCAAGCCCCCCAAGCACGGCGAACTCGCCCAGGGCAACACCACCGACACCGCACTCGTCACCGCCCTGCTGGCGGAGCACGACTTCGACTCCCTCGAAGAAGCAGCACTCGACCTATTGCCGACCCTTCGCGGTGCTTTCTGCCTCACCTTCATGGATGAGCACACCCTCTACGCTGCACGCGACCCGCAGGGTGTACGCCCCCTCGTGCTCGGTCGTCTGGAGCGTGGCTGGGTTGTCGCATCCGAAACCGCGGCACTTGATATTGTCGGTGCGTCCTTCGTGCGTGAAGTGGAGCCCGGCGAGCTCATCACCATTGATGAGAACGGTCTGCGTTCCCAGCGTTTCGCAAAAGCTAAGCCCGCCGGTTGCGTCTTCGAGTACGTTTACCTCGCTCGCCCGGACACCACCATCTCCGGCCGTAGCGTCTACGAATCCCGCGTAGAAATGGGCCGTCAGCTTGCCCGCGAACACGCTGTTGAAGCTGACCTGGTCATGCCCACTCCCGAATCCGGTGTTCCGGCTGCTATTGGTTACGCCGAAGAGTCCGGCATTCCCTACGGTAACGGCCTGGTCAAGAACGCCTACGTGGGCCGAACCTTCATTCAGCCCTCGCAGACTATCCGCCAGCTCGGTATTCGACTCAAGCTGAACCCGCTCAAGTCTGTGGTTGCCGGTAAGCGCCTCGTCGTTATTGACGATTCCATTGTTCGCGGTAACACTCAGCGTGCCCTCGTGCGTATGCTCCGCGAAGCTGGCGCGAAGGAAGTGCACGTGCGCATCTCCTCCCCGCCCGTGAAGTGGCCTTGCTTCTACGGTATTGACTTCGCCTCCCGTGCGGAGCTGATTGCGAACGGTCTGTCCGTGGACGAAATCGCGTCCTCCCTGGGTGCCGATTCGCTCGGCTTCATCTCTCAGGACGGCATGATGGCAGCCACCGAGCAGCCCGCCGAAAACATGTGCACCGCATGCTTCACCGGCAAATACCCGATTGAGTTGCCGAGCGAGGAACGACGCGGCAAGTCCCTCTTCGACTCCTCGGAGAAGGGCAAGGGTGGACCCCTCGCCGGTAAGGCAGCTGAGGTGACCGTGGAGCGCCCCGTCCCCTCCAAGCCTGAGCATGCTGAGGCCGTCTCCATTGAGACCCGCGAAGGCACCGAAACTCTCGAAACGAAGTTCGATCTCTCCGCAGTACAGGTTGCCGCAGACGACGCCGGTATGGGCATGTGCAACCCCGGCCCCGACGCCGACCTCGAGGCATTGCTCACCGAGCAGGACCGCATCCCCGCAAACTCCTCCGCTACCGCTACCCCGAAGGAATCCTAATGAGCGAGAACACCACCACCGTAACCTACGCGAGCGCAGGTGTTGACGTAGAGGCTGGCGATCGCGCCGTTGAGCTGATGAAGGGCGCTATCAAGGCGACCCACAACTCCTCCGTCGTTGGTGGCGTGGGCGGCTTCGCGGGCCTGTACGACGTCTCCGAGCTGGTCAAGTACCGCAAGCCCTACCTTGCCACCTCCACTGACGGTGTGGGCACCAAGGTCGCTATCGCGCAGGCACTCGATATTCACGACACCATCGGCTACGACCTGGTCGGCATGGTCGTGGACGACATCGTCGTGTGCGGCGCTAAGCCGCTGTTCATGACCGACTACATTGCCACCGGCAAGGTCGTTCCCGAGCGTATCGCTGACATTGTGCGCGGTATCGCTGGCGCATGTGCACAGGCTGGCACCGCCCTGGTTGGCGGCGAAACCGCCGAGCACCCCGGCTTGCTCGCAGAAGATGAGTACGACGTTGCGGGCGCGGCAACCGGTCTGGTTGAGGCTGACGAGCTGCTCGGCCCCGAGCGCGTACGTGAGGGCGACGTGCTGATTGCTATGGCATCCTCCGGTATTCACTCCAACGGCTACTCCCTGGTCCGTAAGGTCCTGAACGTTGCCGGTTGGGGTCTGGAGCGCCAGGTGGACGAGCTGGGTCGCACCATCGGTGAGGAACTGCTCGAGCCCACCCGCGTGTACGCTGCGGACTGCCTGGACCTGGCGGCGGCGTTCCCCGTCAACGGCGAAGACGGCACCACCGGTAGCGGTGTGCGCGGTTTCTCGCACGTGACCGGTGGCGGTCTGGCTGCCAACCTGGCTCGCGTTCTGCCTCAGGGTCTGGAGGGTCGCGTGGATCGCTCCACCTGGCAGATTCCCGCCATCTTCTCCCTGATTGGTTCGCTGGGCAACGTGCCCCTTGCCGACCTGGAGCGCACCCTGAACCTGGGCGTGGGCATGATCGCTATCGTTGACCCCTCCGTAGCTGAGGCTGCTACCAAGCGCCTGAACGACCGCGGTATCCCCTCCTGGATCATGGGCGATGTTGTTGCCGCCGGCGAGCCCGAGGCAAACAGCGCGGACTACATTCAGGGCGCTAAGGGCGTGGACGGCGGCGCGGTTCGCCTGCTGGGCTCCTACGCATCCTAAGGACGCTTCTTCACGCAGTGAGCGAGCGCCAGCCTGACGGGTGCTGATAATTGCTGATGCCGGGGCGGTCACCTCTACGGTGGCCGCCCCGGTCTTTGTGTGTCTACCGGCGGGGCGTGCTGTCCCGTGTGTTTAATGCCAGCTTTTTATTTATTTTCACGCGTATTTTGGGCTATTTTTATTTTTTGCTATCAATTGCATTTTTAATGCATTCTAGTGCTTACACCATAGTGTTAAAACATTTATTTTTCTCCCCTATCAGCAAGAGGTACCGCATATCCTGCCTCGCATATTCCAACCCTCAAGCTTTACTTATATAAACTCTCATTCATTGGGTGCTATTCAGCCTCCAGAGGTTGATTTTCTGTACATTAACCCGTGAAAAGCACCTCAAAAATCCCTCAAGTTCACCTTGAAGTGATACCTTAGAAATGTACGTTGCACACCGTCCAAAAAGAGTTCTTCCGGTACGCAAAAAGGGTCAAAGAAACGCTATTCCCTCACCCCATTCATTACTTCAGCGCGCCCAAAAAGGCCTCTTTTACTGCCCCGTAAAAACCCTATACGCACCTCGCGCACCTACAGACGGAAACACCAGTACACATCACACAGTCCGCATACCACCTACATCAGGAGAACCAGATGAGGCTTCCATACATCGGTGCGCAGCGCACCGAAACACCTCCTCGCCCCCGCATCGATAACCGCCGCACCGATAACCGCCGCCGCAAGCACCCCGCACGCGCAGCACTGAGCCTGCTCGCCGCCGGCGCCATCCTCTTCGGAGGCGACCTACCCGCAGTCCTCGCGCAGGCACCCAGCGACGAAGCCATCCTGGCAGCAGCTCAGGCAGCGCCCCAGATCGAAGGCCCCGTCAGCCCCCTCACCCTCACACGCAACGGCGTAGCACGCCCCACCACCCCCACCGCGGCAGCCCCCGGCACGCTCCCCCAGCAGAACTTCGACCGATTCATTGTCACCTACACCGACGAAGCCAAGCAGCGTAAGCAGCAGAACGAAGGCAATCGGGATGCAATCCAAGACATTGCTAATGACGTTAAAGACACCGTTGATGTTGCCAGTGAATCTCTGAACGTTGACACTCAAATCCTGCGCAGTACCTCCACCGATGACGCCGTCATCCAGACCTCCAAAACCCTCAACAAAAACGAGGCGAAGGAGTTCATGGCGAAGGTCGCCTCCGACCCGGACGTAGCCTCCGTCGAACCCGACTACATCAACTACCCCGCCGCAGAGGGCGACATCACCTTCCAGTTCAACGACCCGCAGTACAGCAAGCAGTGGAACCTCACCAACCCCACCACCGGCGTTCAGAACACCGGTAACGCACGCCTGCGCCGCGGCGCATACGTGAAGGTCGCCGTACTCGACACCGGCTACGTGCCGCACCCCGACCTGGTCACCGGCATGGCGAACGGCTACGACTTCGTCAGCGACCCGCTCAGCGCCCGCGACGGCGACGGCCGCGACCCCAACCCCAGGGATGAAGGCGACTACGCGCCCTACAACCTCTGCAAGGATCAGGCGAACGCCCACACCTCCACCTGGCACGGCACCAGCGTTGCCGGCATTATCGGCGCCCGCGGCAATAACGGCATGGGCATGGTTGGTACCGCCGACCTCGCCCGTGTGCAGCCCGTGCGCGTGCTGGGCCGATGCGGTGGCCGCACCTCCGACATTGCCGACGCCATCATCTGGGCTGCCGGCGGACACGTTGACGGCGTGCCGGACAACACCTACCCCGCCAAGATCATCAATATGTCCATCGGCACCGTAACCCAGTGCCCCGCCGCGTACCAGCGCGCCATCAACATTGCACGCTCCAAGGGCGCAATCGTGGTCGCCGCGGCCGGTAACGGCAACACGGAGGCGTCCAAGTACGCGCCCGCCAACTGCATGGGCGTCATCACGGTCGGCGCAACAACCAAGGCCGGCACGCGAGCATCGTTCTCCAACTACGGCACGAGGGTCAACATCTCCGCACCGGGTGAAGACATCCTCTCCCTGTCCGTGAACAGCCTCGACCGCCCGGATAACACCAAGTTCACCTACGTCTACGAGAGCGGCACCTCCATGGCGGCACCGCACGTCTCCGCCCTGCTGGCGCAGCAGCTGGTCAACGGCACCTCCATGACCACTAAGCAGGTCGAGGAGGCGTTCACCCTCGCGGGGGGAAACCGCATCAAGTGCGATAAGTATTTCTGCAGCCGAGGTATTATCAACAGCTTCAACCTGGCTAAAAAGGCTGGAAACCTGGACGCGAACGGTAGGGTGACCTACCTGCGACCGCGCAAGATTATTTCTAAGGGCCTGAGCGCCGGAGCGTCCAACACCAAGATTGCAGACAGGGCCGCCACCGACGAGGCAGCCGAGGCGACAGCAGAAGCTCTCACGGCAGGAGCCAACGGCGAGAGCCTCACCGGCGACTACGACCGAATTCCCGGCGCGCCCGCCATGGAAATCCCCGAAGATGCCCAGGTCTACGACTTGAACGGTGACGCCGAGCCCGTCACCCAGGACGAACCGCTGGTCACCAACCCCGCGCAGAAGCCCCGCGAGGCAGACGAGCAGCACTAAGCTACCCGTAGCGTAGCCAGACCCGGTTCACGGGCAGAGCGAAGCCCCCGATGAAAGAACTCATCGGGGGCTTTTCGCGTCTAAAAAGAGTTTCGGCTAGTAACAGTGACTAGCGGTGGGTACCGGTCGCGAAGCCCAGGTAACCATTGTTCGGGTAGCCGCTGCTCGGGTAGGTGTTCGCAGATGCACCGTACCAGGAGCGGTAACGCGGGGTGTGGCCGTGACGCGGACGCGACGGGTAGGAGGGGCGAGTCACCGGGCGGGACGGGCGGGTCCTGGCCTTCGGAGCCGGGGTCACCTTCGGTGCAGGAGTTACCTTCGGTGCGGGGGCCTGCTGACGCTTAGCGTCCTCTTCAGCCTTCTTGCGTGCCGCCTCTTCAGCCGCCTTCTTACGTGCTGCTTCCTCCTCAGCGGCATCAGCAGCCTCACGGTCGGAGCGGATCTGCTGAACCGCACGCGCCGCATTCACAATGCCGGAACCGCACGCGGACTGGTCGCACTCAACGCTCTGAGAGGTGGACTGCAGAACCTTCTTCGCCTGCGCGTAGGTCAGCTTCGGGTCGACCGCCTTCATGAGCGCCACAATACCGGCAACATGCGGTGCCGCCATCGAAGTGCCCTGGTACTCGGCGTAGTCAGCCTTACCGGGAGCGGTCTTGCCGGCGTTCAGAGTGGAGAGGATACCGCCACCCCAGTAGCGGCGGTCGCCGCCGGGCGCGCTCACGTCCACGCGGGAGCCGTAATTGGAGAAGTAGGAGCGCTTGCCGTTCTTATCGGTTGCGCCCACGTTGATGACGTCCTCGCAGTTGCCGGGGCTGGACTTCGAGGCATCAAAGTTATTGTTACCCGCTGCGACGACCACGATGGAGCCGCGCTTATTCGCCTGAGCAATCGCCTGGCGGTACGGGGTGGTGCAGGTGCCCTCGCTGCCGATGGACATGTTAATGACCTGGGCAGGATGGTGGTTCGCAGGAACGCCGCGCACGCTACCACCGGCAGCCCAAATAATGCCGTCGGTGATGTCCGAGTCGAAGCCGCCGCAGGCGCCCAGAACGCGCACGGGCACGATCTTCGCCTCGGGTGCCACACCGGCAATGCCCTCGTTATTGTTCGCAATAGCGGCAATGGTGCCCGCCACGTGGGTGCCGTGCCAGTCGGAGGCGGTCGCCTTCGAACCGGTGAAGCACTGGTCGTCCACAGTCCAGTTACCGGCGTCGGTCGGGTCGGAGTCACGGCCATTACCGTCGTTGGAGAACGCCGACTCGGCAATAAAGTCGTAGCCGGGCAGCACGTTAGCGTCCAGGTCCGGATGAGCGGTAATGCCGGAGTCCAGCACCGCCACGGTCACGCCCTTGCCGCGGGTGGTGCCCCACGCCTCCAGGGCGGAGATGCCCTTCTCACCGGTGAGGGACCACATTCGGTTCATCTTCGGGTCGTTGATCTTGACGGTCTCCGAGGTGTTATCCACGGTGGCGTAGCGGCGCATATCGGGCGACACGGAGGCGACCTTGGAGTTCGCGCTCAGGGCGTCCATGTACTGCTGGGCCTGAGCGGGGGTGAGCTCTGCGGAGGTGGTGACCACGCTGGCATCCAGCGCGGTGGAGCGGACGTAGCTGGTCTTAATGTTCAGCAGCTCGTCAATGCTCTGCACCTCGGAGGTGATACCCGCGTAGAGTGCGTCGCTCCAGGTTGCCTGCTGGGTGCCGGCGGCCGCGGACCAGTCAATCTGATCTGCGGTGGCATCGGTGGAGGCGGCGTTCTTCGCCTCATCGGTGTAAGTGATGATGAAGCGGTTGTATGCCACGGGCGCGGACTGGGTGGTGTTAGAAGCCTGTGTCGCCACAGAAGCCTGGGTTGCGTGGGTAGCCTGCGCGGTGGGTGCCGCCACGGCGGGGATCACGCTTGCCGAGAGCAGGCAGGTTGCGGTGACGAAGCTCAGCAGGGAACGCTGTGAGGAGCGTGCCTGCGAGGGGCGAGCAATGCGAAGCATGGACGTCCTTGAGGTGAGTGGTACCGGGTGCGCACGATGCGGCGTAGCGTTGCCGACTCGCGTTGAGGGCGCAGAGTGAGGTGTGTGTACTCGGTACGAGTGAATACGGAAGAGTGAGGTGTTGGTGCATTGTGTGTGCTGTGAAGTGGTTCCACAATGTGCGTGCACGGGTACGCACCGTGAGATACTCTAGCACCCTTTTTCAGTTACTTTATGAATAAAATAACCTTTGTGATGCAGGTCATTTTATGCATAGATGAGTAAAACTTAAATCACTACTTTAAGTCGCGAGAATATTCCGACTAGGCATTTCTTTATCTGCATTTACATGAAAGAAAAATCTCATTATCTACGCCACACTATCGAGTTTTAGCCACTAGATACATAGGAAAAGGTGCTAGGATAGCGATATCTCACCACATAAACCACTTCCGAAGAACTCCTGCGCGGGAGTTTAGAGAAAAATACACATCAATGCAGTGATGTGCATTTTCTTTTTCTATTCGCTCCTCACAAGCAAATATGCAAAAGAATGCAAATGTTTTCTCAAAGGTGCATTTATGTGAGTGGATGACCAACCCACTTGCCGCTTCCGGCACTCACATACGCAAAGGACCCCGATGTCTTTTACCACTCACCCCTCAGCACGCGGTGTCGCACGCACCGCACTGAGCCTGGGCACAGCAGCAACACTCGTCGCAACCCTGGGCGCCCCCGCATCCTTTGCGGCACCCGCACAGGCCAACAGCGCCGAACGCGCCAAAGCCCACACCACCATCTCCTCCCTCAGCTCCGAGCAGCAGAAGGCAGGCTTCAACCGCTTCGTTATCACCTACACCGATAGCGCACTGAACGCAGGCGGCATCAACTGGGCAAGCCCCGCAGGCACCCAGGTCGCCACCTGGAACGACGCCCTCTACCAGGGCCTCACCTCCGAGGTGAAGAGCGTCGACGACCTCTTCAAAATCAAAACCAACTACGTACGCACCACCGCTCAGAAGGCAACCGTGGTGACCCTCTCCTCCAAGCTCACCGCAGAGCAGGCGGAGAAGTACATGGCAACGCTGAGTTCCAACCCCTCCGTCGCATCCGTTGAGCCCGACCTGCTGCGACGCTCGAATGCACGCGCTCGTGGCGCCGCGACCTCCAAGGTGGCTCAGGTCGCCAAGGCCGCGCAGGCATCGGACCAGGTTGTGGCACCGAACGACACCCTGTACCCGCAGCAGTGGAACCTGCACGGCACCAAGGGTATCTCCGCGCCCGAGGCATGGCAGACCACCCAGGGCGCTGGCGTGACCGTTGCCGTGATTGACTCCGGCATCGTCAAGCACCCCGACCTGGACGCTAACGTTCTGCCCGGCTACGACTTCATCACCGAGCCCGCCATCGCCCGTGACGGCAACGGCCGTGACTCCGACCCGACCGACCAGGGCAACTGGGAAGAAGAGGGTGTCTGCGATAGCGGATCTGAAGCGAGCGAGTCGAACTGGCACGGCACCCACGTTGCCGGCTCCATCGCGGCGGTTATGAACAATAAGCGCGGTATCGTCGGCGTGGCACCCTCCACTAAGATTCTGCCCGTGCGTGCCCTGGGCATGTGCGGCGGCTATGACTCCGACATTGCGGATGCAATGGTTTGGGCAGCCGGCGGCACCGTTGAGGGCGTTCCCGCGAACTCCAACCCCGCCAAAATTATTAACCTCTCCCTCGGTGGCGAGGGCACCTGCCCTGCAACCTACTCCAAGGCTATTGCTGAGGTGAACAAGCGCGGCGCGATTCTCGTTGTCGCAGCTGGTAACGACGGTCAGGACGCTTCCAAGGTCGCTCCAGCTAACTGCGGCGGTTCGATCGTGGTGGGCGCTACCGACCAGGAGGGTAAGCGCAGCGACTTCTCCAACTACGGCAAGATTGTTGATGTGAGCGCCCCCGGCAGTAGCATCATGTCCACCGTTGATCTGGGTACCACCGTGTCCACCGGCGCAGGCTACACCGAGTACGACGGCACCTCCATGGCGGCACCCCAGGTTGCTGGCGTGATTGCTCTGATGAAGTCCGTGGATCCCTCGCTGAACGCTGAGCGTGCAAAGCAGATTCTGAAGCAGAGCTCCAAGCCGCTCACCTGCGATGTGAACGGTTGCGGTTCCGGCATTGTGAACGCCGCGAGCGCACTGGCTATGGTGCAGGGCAAGAAGGACCCGAACCCGCAGGCAAAGCCTTGGCCGAAGCGTGCACCCAAGCACCCGACCCGTGCGGCTCGTGTTGGTTATGTAACCAACCCGACCACTAACCACAACCCGCCGTTCCTGATTACTGCTCACGGCCTGGTCCCCGGTCAGTAATCGGCATGTTGCCAGCTCGGAAGCCGGTGAGCCAATAGGCTTCTGAAGGATGCCACATACAAAAAGCCCCCGTTGAGTTTTTGAACTGCGCCCCGAAACTTGGACGCTATAAATAGTAACCCCTATACGGCCTCCTGCAGGGCCTGAACCCGGTACTCCACCGGGGTCAGGCCCCTAAGCTTCACCTGACGCCTTACTGTATTCCAATGCGTAATATAGGCGTCAAGGTCAACCTTGAAACTCTCAAAGGTCTGCCAGTCTTGGCCACGAAAAAACTCATCCTTCAGGTGACCGAAAACCTGCTCAGTGGCGCCATTGTCGATGCAGTTGCCTTTGCGTGACATACTCTGGATAAAACCGTTCTCAGCGAGCATACTGATGTAGGTCTCGTGCTGATACTGCCACCCCATATCTGAGTGCAAAATCGGCTTAGCTCCCTCGGGTTTGGCATCCATGAGTACCTGGAGCATCTCTTGTTGCTGGGCAAGATTAGGGAACATCGAGATGGAGTGGGCAACAATCTCCTTGCTGGCAAAGTCGTAAACCGGAGCGAGATAGGCCTTACCGAAGGAAAGCTTAAACTCGGTGACGTCGGTACCCAACTTCTGCCAGGGGCCATCGGCATTGAAGTCGCGGCCGATGATGTTGGCGAA
>FLSK01003042.1_pt1 | contig 21266 bp, 18 predicted proteins | sample 1550541 | NCBI WGS metagenome assembly FLSK01 (sample SAMEA4031773, study PRJEB14383) | metagenome | biome: human; feature: oral; material: saliva | place: Philippines | collected 2014
CCATTCTTGATTTTCTAAATACCATTTAACAGTTTTTCTTATTCCTGTTTCAAAGTCTGTTTCTGGATACCATCCTAAATCTTTTGCTATCTTAGATGGATCTATTGCATATCTCATATCATGACCTAGTCTATCTTGTACATAAGTTATTAAATCATAGTTAATATTTGATAAATCAGTTTTTAAAACTTTTTTATATTCGTCATTATTAGTAATTTCTTCTTTTAATATGTCTATTACTAATTTAACTATATTTATATTTTTTTCTTCATTGAAACCACCTATATTATATACTTCTCCAACTTTAGCATTTCTTAATACTAGGTCTATTCCTTTACAGTGATCTTCAACATACAGCCAATCTCTTACATTATCTCCCTTTCCATATACTGGAAGCTTTTTCCCTTCTAAAATATTTTTTATCATTAAAGGTATTAGCTTTTCAGGGAAATGGTAAGGTCCATAGTTGTTTGAACATCTTGTTATATTTATTGGTAACTTGTATGTTTCTCCATAAGCTATAACAATATGGTCTGCTCCTGTTTTTGAAGCTGAATATGGACTTCTAGGATCTGCTGGACTTTCTTCTGTAAAGAATTTATTTCCATAAGTTTTTAGATTCTTTCTATTTTTAACAACTTTCTTAACATCTTCATCATCAATCACAAGATCTATTGCTTCATCATAATCTTTTGATAGACTTCCATATACTTCATCAGTGGAAACTTGAAGATATTTTACACCTTCTCTATATACTGGATAACCATTTTCATCTTTTGATATAGTCCAAGCTTTCTTAGCATTATCTAGTAGATTTTGAGTTCCTAATATATTTGTTTCTAAGAATATTTGTGGATTTTCTATAGATCTATCCACATGTGATTCTGCTGCAAAGTTAACAACATAATCTACTTTATTTTCTGTAAATATTCTTTCTATTTCTTTTCTATCTCTAATATCTACTTTTTCAAATTTAACTCTACTATCTTTTAATTCCTCTTTTATTGTTCCTAGATTCCCAGCATAAGTTAATGCATCTACAACAATAACATTTATATCTTCATGTTTCTTTAAGATATATTTTAAAAAATTTGCTCCTATAAAGCCTGCAGCCCCTGTTACTAGATATGTTTTCATAAAACTCACCTTCTCCTCATTTTATTACTTAATACAACTTTGATTTCTTACATATTCTTACTATACTATACCTAAAAAAAATAAATCTATCAAGTATTTTTTATTAGTCTATATCAAACTCCATCTCTTTCAAAAATCTATCTAAACCATTTTCCCAGTTAGGAATTTTTTCTCCAAGTAAGTTTTCTACTTTTTCAGAAGAAAGTTTTGAATACTTAGGTCTTTCTGCAAGGGATTTAAAGTCATCTGCTTTTGCTCTTTCTATTTTACCCTTCCATTTTATTTTTTCTAAAATATATTTTGCTTGCTCATACTTACTTGCTACTCCAGAATTTGTTATATGATACAATCCAAACCTTCCTGTTTGGATTAATTTCCATGAAAAATATGCTAAATCCTTTGCATAAGTAGGAACTGAAACTAAATCATCTGCTATTTTTAATATATCTTTAGTCTTACTCCAATTTATTACTTGTTTATTAAAATTATTTCCACCTATACCAAATAACCAAGATGTTCTTATTACATAGGATTTTTCATAATTTTCTAGAACAAGCTTTTCTCCATTTGCCTTTGATTTTCCATATTCAGATAAGGGGTTTGGAATATCTTCTTCAGTATAAGGCTCTGTTTTTTTTCCATCAAATACAAAATCTGTAGAATATGTAACATAGATAGCATTTATTTCTTTTGCACATTTAGCTAGCTCTAATGCCCCATATGTATTGATTTTAATTGCCATTGCACTTTCTTCTTCACCTTTATCAACTTCATTATATGCTGCACAATTGATGATAATATCAAACTTATTATTTAATTCAAAAAAACTCTTTATTTCATTTTTATTTGATATATCTAACTCGTTATGGTCTACAGCTAAATATTTTATATTGTTATTATTGAACAACTTTTTAAATTCCTGTCCCAGTTGTCCATTAGAACCTATTAGAAGAATCATTATTCTCCTCCTTGCATAATGTTTTATTGATTATAATTTTTATGTAATATAAATATTATTTAATTATTTTTTTCAATAGAGCCAAAAATATAATCTTTAGAATTCAAAGAATTTCTTAAAATATGATGTAAATATCTTATCATTATACTTAATATAAAAAATATTCCAAAAAATCCTAAACTTGTAAGAGTAAAAATAGAAGCCCATCCTTTAACAATATCAAAAAATAATTTTTGAACTACACTATATACTGCCCCCAAGCCAAAAAGAATAAAGAAAATAAATGATAGTTGTTGTGAAAACAACATTACTACATCTGTATAATAAATTAAAGTATCAAACATAAGCATTAAATTACTTGAAAAACTTCTCTTATTCTTATATTTAATATCAGCAATTATAGAAGAACATTTTAACCCTGAAAGAACATAGGCAACATTTCTATTTATTATTCTTCTTCCAACTTCTGCTATCTTATTTTGACCTCTTCTAGATGATAGAGTCATCACTGATGAGCTAATATCAGCTTCAAACATATTTTTAAAAGATCTATTTAAGATTTTATAAAATATTTTAGAACTCCATTTTGATTGCTTAGGTGTTAAGAATACAAAATCATTTCCTTCTTGACTTTTTTTATACAAATCTACTATTTGATTATAATCTATATCAAAAGAAATATCTTCTATTTCGACTATATAATCCCCTATTGCCATTGCTACCCCAGCATTTAAAGCTGATTGATTACTATGTTTTATAGGAAGCTTTATTATAGTATGATTTATTTTAGATTCTTTTAAACTTCCAAAATTTATTTTTTTAGAAGTATTATCAACTATTAATATTTCACTATTCTTAAAACTATTTTTTAAAACATCATTTATTTTATTTATTTTTTCTATAATATCTTTTTTCTCATCATTTACTACAATTATAACAGAAATATAATTTTGCTCTAAATTTTTTATCATTTTCCTCTCCAATTTATAATATTTCATCTAAGTCATACATTGTATTTATTTTTCCTGAAAAAACTGTATAAAAATCAGGATTCTGTGAATACTGTTTTATAACTGTCGGCCTTGAATCATCTATTTCTGAAGCTACCAATATAGGCTTTATCGTAAATAGTGATTTAACATATTTTATATCTATATCTTCGTTTAAAAATTTTTTTGCTATCTGAACCATCTCAGGAAATGCTGTTTTTGGAAAAATATTACAGTGTATACAAGCTTTTTATGCTCCTCATTATTTTTATACTCTTCATCTCCACTACAATCATAAGGTGGAAGCTCATTATAACTTGTAAAATGAGGAGTTCTTGAAACAGTTGTTATAGAATGATAACCTGTTAATCCAAAAGGCATTAATGAAAAGAAAGGTCCATCCATTACAGTCAATCCAACATTTTTTATATTATCAGAAACTTCACATAATATAACTTCACATAACTCATATTTAATAGGTAAATATTCGAAACCTAAGAAATTGTGAATTTTATTAATTCCAGCATATGTCGCATTCAAGACAAAAGGAGCTCTATATTCTTCAGAATTTTTTGTTTTAAAAATATATTCTTTATCCCCTTTTTTTATTTCTATTATTTTTGTTTCAAATTTAAAATTACAACCTTTTTCTTTTAAATCTTCATATAGCATTTCACCTATTATTTTAGCATCAAATGAATATTCTTTTGTTAAAAATGCCTTATCTATTGTATTTTTATTGAAATACTTTCCTTTTGGAATCTCATCACATTTTATATTTAAATTATCACAAAATTTTTGAAATTGTTCTCCATTTGTCCAACTATAATCAGAAGCTACAGCATATATTTTAGTAAAAGAATCGTTTATCCCTTTTTTAAAATCATTATAAAATCTTTCAAAATATTTTGCTGATTTTGAAGCTGTAGAATAACTTCTTGGATAATGATAACCATTATGTAAACGTGCCTGATTAATATATGAACCTCTGTTAAAAGGTTCTTTTTCAACTTCGATTATTAAAACTTTTGTATCAGGTTTTTTTTCTAATATTTTTTTAGCAGCATACATTCCATATATTCCTGCTCCTATTATTATTTTATCATATTTTTCTATCATATCCATTTCCTCACATTTATTCATTTATTAATATTTCTGAAATTTTAATAGACATGTCTATATTAGGTTTTCTTTTCTTCTCCAAAACTTCTTCAAATCTCTTAAGTGATAAGTTAATATTATCTTTTTCATTAAAATAAAACTCTTTTTCTTCAATAATTTTATTATTTATTGAGTCTAATTTTATCAGTTTTATTGTATAGTTTTCATTAATAGGATTAAAATATAATATACCATCTGTTCCATATAAAATTATATTTCTCGTTTTCTCATTATATAGTAAATCAACATTAAATAAAAATGGGATTTTTTTATTCAATTCCCCTCTTATACTACCTTTTAGTACTAGTCCATTATTGGTAATTAAATTTTCAAAAGAAGCCTCAATATTATTTGTATTAAATATATACATTATACTTGATATTAAATGACATCCTATTGTAGAATATACGTCTGAATCTTTATAAAAGTTTCCAAACTGTCTTAATTCACCTTCAATATATTTAATTTCTCCAATTTCACTAAGAATATTTTTTATATAATTAATGGAATTTGAATCTGTATAAATATAATTTGTCTCTATTATTTTATCAATATAATTCTTCTTTATATACTCTAATTCTTCTTTATTATTAACTAATACTTTTTCACAAAAGATATATTTCCCATTTTCTATTCCCATTTTTATCAATTCAAAATGAGTTGAAACAGGTGAAGCAATATATATTGCTTCAATATCATTATCTGTCATTATTTCATTAATATCATTTGTAAATATTTTTTCATTTCTTTTTTGAGTATCATATATTTTTTTTAAGCAAAAATATTCATGATTTTTTATATAATTAGAAACTATTTGTCCCCAGTATCCATATCCTATAAGTGCTATATTCATATTATTTTAAAAATTCCTTTTTTTCTTTTTTTAATTTAAAGATGCTCTTTAAATAATTTGAGCTTAAAGATAATATTTTTACCTTTGATTTTCTATCATCTGTCCACTTAACAGGTATCTCTTTTATTTTAATATTTTTCCATTCCGCTTTTACTAACATCTCTGTAGAAAAAAACCAACCTTTTGTATCTATTCCAGTATTAATTAACTCTTGAGCTACCTTTCTATCAAAAAATTTAAATCCACACATTCCATCTGTAAATTTTATTTTTAAAATTAATTTCAAAAGGAAATTGAAACCTCTAGAAGTTATTTCTCTCAATAAAGTTCTATTGATAACTTCTGATTCTTTTAAAAGTCTTGAACCATTTATAATTTTAGTTCCTTTTTCTAACTCATCAACTACTGTTATTAGAGCTCTTAAATCAGTGGCAATATCCAAATCCATATAACCTACATAATCTGCTTTTGATTCAGTCCAAGAAGTTCTAAGAGCAAGTCCTACACCTTTTTCAGGTAATTTTATGTATCTTAAATTGCTATATTCCTTTATTAACTCCATACTATATTGCTCAGTTCTATCCGTCGAACCATTATCTGCTATTATAAAAGAAATATTTTTATTCAAAATATTTTTTTGTGTGTAGTCTATCATCTCTTTAATCTTCTCTTTTATTGTTTCTTCTTCATTAAGAACTGGAATTGTTATTTCTAGATTCATTATTCACTCTCTTTTCTAAACACAACTTTCTTCTGTAAAATAAAATTTAATGCAGTGTAAATTATCATTCCTAGAACCATAGATATATTCTCTTTTAATTTTATGTTATTAACATTTATAAAAATCATTATTTTTTTTGATAAATAAAAAGCTATAAAATAACAAAATACCAATGTTGTTATAAATAAAATTATCTTTTGAAAAGTTTTTCCTTCACTTTTAAAAGTAAATTTTTTATTAGCAAAAAAACTAAATATTCCTGCTATAATATAATTTAATGAGGTTGAAACCCAGTAACTCAACCCCATTAAATTATAAGCAGCAAACATAATTGAAGCTCCTATTATAGTATTTAAAACTCCTACCATTAAAAATTTTATCAACTCATTATTATTTTTCATCTTTCTCTCTCTATTCGTTTTAATGTAAATAATATGATGATATCACAAAAAACATCACTATTGCAAATGATATAAATTTAAAATAGCCTTCTTTTTTTAATTCACTAAATTTTTCCTTTTGTTCTACTAATGATACAAATTTGAAAACAAATATATAATAAACCATTAAATATAGCACAATATAATATCTCCATTCAACAGTCATTATTGTTTGAGGTAATATTGCAGAGACAAATAACGAAATTCCTAATAATTTCTCTTTTTTTGTAAATAATTTATTTTTGGTAAAAAATAAAGAAGTTGCTATTATAAAATAATTAACTAGTGAATAGAATGTTAATTCCCATAATTTTTTAGGATATACTTCATTTGTTCTTGTATCTAAAGCTAAAAATATCTTTTTTACTATCACTATTATAGTCTCTATAGGAGAATAAATAAAAGCAGAAAGTATCTGATTCATATTTAATCTTGCTCCCTGAGAAAAATTTATCAATATTTGTTGAGAAGTTCTATCTCCCAGTCCCATTGGATATGTTAAGAAAAAATTTCTCATTGATTCATTTATTAAATAAACTATAAGCTTTTCATCTGGAGCAGGTTTATAACTTCCTATTTTATCAAAAGGAAATAATCCTATGTGTCCTAAATCATAATTAATTTTTATCTGTGGTAAACATATTAAAATTATTCCAGCCCAAAATAAAAATATATTCAGTAAAAAAATCTTTTTCGTTTTAATTAAATCATATAATATTTTTACTAAAAATAATATTACAATTGTCCATACATAATTTCCTCTACCTAATGCTGCAATCCCACCAAATATACCAGCTAAAAAAATATCTTTTTTATTTTTCCATTTCAATATTTTCAATATCATCCAAAGTAAAAATACTGCTCCAAGTATATCAAATAATCCTGAATAATATACTCCCTTCCAAAAGAAGGAAAATATAAGAAATAAAGTTAATATATGATAATTTTTAGCTTTTTTATTTGATAATTGATTATAAATTTCTGGTAATATATAAGCTAATAAAATTGATATAAAAAAATTATTTATCATTGTAAAAATCCAATGTGAATTTACTCTTAAATAAGTTCCAATCATTTGTGCAATTGCTGGAATTGCAAAAGTTACATATCCTCTAAATGTATAACTTCTTTTTAATAACTCTTCATATTGACCTTTTAATAAATAACTTCCTAATTTCCAATAATATTCTTGATCTATAAATAAATTTTCATTAATTTCATTGATATTTAAAGTTCTTGGTAAAGTATTAGATAAAAATTTATAACTCACATATAATAAAATTAATATATATATTATAAAAAACATTTTTAAAGGGTTATAGTTATTTAAAAATTTCATTTTTTTAATTTTTACTTTTTTTTTTACAAAAACAACTATAATTCCTATATATATTAGAAATGATAATAAAATGTAGTTTACTATTGAATAAATTAAAAATAACTTACTACTTGCAAAAGGAAAGTAATCTACTATTTCTCCCTGAGCTTTTTCTTCTAAGTCTATTATTTGGGTATATTTATCTGAAGTAATTTCTATTTTTTGTGCAGCTATATTATAAAAAGATAATTTTAAATTTGGAAGTTTTTTTACTTCTATTTCTATTTCTTTGTTATTATTTTGTATCCATAAAGCATTTAAACTATATCCATTTTCTCCTTCTTGAATAAATTTAACTTCATTATCAGTTTTTATATCTGAAAGCTTTACTTTTTTATCTGTTTCTAATAACATTATACCTTCTTTATTGGTATCTAATATTTTTAAATTTATTTTTGTACTTGGTACTATAAAATTTACAAATTGATTAACTTGTTTGTTTAAAAATAAAGAAAAAAGAATTGCTAAAACTACTAAATAAAAATCAATTTTTTTCATCTCTTATTTCCTTCCAAATTTATTTTTGTTATATTGCCCTTTATATTTAAAGTTTCTCCCTTATAAAATTCTAAAATTCTTATTTTTTCAATTTTAAAATCTGTCCCTTCAATTTCAATTTCTTTTGTATTTTCAGGGAGAGCTATAAAAATTTCTTTACCTTTTTGGTTTTTCATTAAATTATTGCTTTCACCATCAAAAAGTACAGTAATATCATTAAAATCTGTTATTTCTTCCATTTCAATTATTAAAAGTTTATCCCCTTTGGAAATACTATATACTCTATCAAAATTATAATAATTTGCAAATATTATATTCGTAAAGGAATAAGGATTTATAGTTAACATTTCAAAAGTTCTGTAAGAAATATTAGCTTTATTTAATTCATCTGTATTATCATAAAAAAGTGCTTCTTTAAAATTTCTATTTTTATACATTTCTACTATGTCTCTTCTTTCTTTATCTAAATTTTTGGCAGTATCTAGATAAGGTAAAACTTTAGATAAAGATAGAAATAAACAAACAAGAAAAATTCCTTTTACTATAAATAAGTAATTATTCTCAAAAAATAATAGTTTTAAAAGTATAAAAATTGATAATATTAAAAAATAAAATGGAATTAAATATGCTCTAGGTTCACTTCTTGGCATTATCACTAGCATTATTAATAATGTCAGACAAGAAATAATTATTAATTCTTTGGGAATAAAAATTTTTTGATTTTGACATTTTATTAAATAAAAAGAAAGTAGGATTAAAAAACATAAAACTTTCATTATTAGTATAGTTTGTTCCATTGAAAAAAATAGCTTTAATTTTTCAATTAATGAAAATGTACTTTGTAATGAATCTGGATGAAATTTTCTACTAAAGTTTCCAGGAGAAAAAATTTGTATTGCACTTCCTATCCATAAAAATATCAAACTTGAGATATTTATTGTTTTATTTTTCTTTACTATTAATCTGTATAATAAAAGTAAATTAATAAAAATTACAACACTTTCATTAGTTAATCCTATTACAAAACTTAAAAATATTTGTTTTTTTGGTGTTACATTTTCTATTTTACATAAATAAAAAACTAATATCAATAACATCCATGAATAATTAATACTAGAAACTAAACTAATGTAATCTTGAAAAAATACAGGAACAAAAAACCAAATTAAAGAAAATAAAAGTACATAGTCACTGTTTTTATAATTTATTCTCTTTTCATACTTTAACATTAAATCTTTTGAAAATTCTAAAATTTTTACAAAAATAATTGAATTAACTAAAGAAAAAGCTAATTTTCCTATGAAAAGAAATAATGTTTGAAAAAAATTAGGTAAGACCCTACCACTCCATTTTAGATAAATTAAATATGTTGATTTAAAAACATCAAAAATATTTTCAACTCTATCAACAAAATTTTCTGCTCTTACTATTTTTGGATATATAAAACTATACACATACTCATCACCAATATAAGGAGTTAAATAACTCATAAAAAATACTAAAAGAAAAATACATATTAAAATATATTTTTCTTTTAGTTTATTTAAAAAATTATCCAACAAATTCTAATACCTTTTCAGCAATTTTCTTAACATCTTCTTTTGTTAATTCTAAGTGTAATGGTAGTGTTATAATTCTTTGAGATACTCTATGTGCATTAGGACATTTTCCATAGTCATAAGAATACATTTTGTATTCTGTATTATCTCTATAGTGTACTCCTGGATAAATATCATTCTTTTGTAAGAATTCTAATAATCCTTCTCTATCGTCAACTTCTATTTCATATATATGGAATGAACATTCGTCTTCATGTGGAGCTCTTACTATTTTAATATTTTTATTTCCTTCTAATAACTCATTATAGTATTTTACTAATTCTCTTCTGTAAGCATTTCCTTCATCAAGATATTTTAATTCAACTAATCCTATTGCAGCCATAATTGAGTTTCCATGATCTTTATAACCTAAGTACTCAACTTCATATTTCCATTTATATGTTCCTTTTTCTCCACTTCTTGCATAAGTGTCTTTATTTATTCCTAACCATGTTAGTTTTCTACAAATTTCATCATATTTTCCATCAGCAAAACATATCATTCCACTGTCTGCTGTAGGTAGATTTTTTACCGCTTGATAAGAGTAAACTGTTACATCTACACCTTCCCATGTTCCTGGTACAACTCCATCTACTCTTGTTCCTGACATATGTGCAGCATCTAATATTAATTTTAAGTTATTTTCTTTACATATTTGGATTATTTCTTTTAATCTTCCTACTCTTCCACCATAACCTACAAAAACTACTGCTCTTGTTTTATCATTTATTTTTCTTTTTACATCTTCAGGATCTAAGCAAAGATATTCATCAACATCAGCAAATCTAGGAACTAAATGTTCATATAATATTGCATGGTTTGTTGAAACAAATGTTATAGGAGTTGTAATAATTTCATCTCCATCTCTCCATCCATTTTCTTTCTTTAATATTTCTACAGCAAGATGTAATCCTACTGTTGCAGAATTTAGAAAATGAGCATATTTATGTCCAGTGTATTCTTTCCACTTTTCTTCAAATGCTACAGTTTTAAATCCTAACCCTGTCCAACCTTTTTCTAAACATTCTCTGATTTCTTCCAAACATTCCTCTACATGATATTTTGGTTTTAATACTTGTATTGTCACAATTATTTCCTCCTTCTAGTTTTTTAATTATTTTAAAATTTTATAAATTATTTGAAATACTCCATGTATATTATTTCTCTATCATTTTTTATATACCTTTTTCTTTCAATAAATCCTACTTTTAGATATGTTTTTAATGCTGGAATATTATCTGAAAAAACTTCTAAATATATCATATTCATCCCTAATTTTTCAAATCCTATATCACAGCAACACTTTGTTATCTGAAATCCCATTCCTTTTTCTAAAACTTTTGTTTTATCAACTATTATCCTTCCAAATTCACAAGTTTTTTTCTCATCATTAATATCATAAAGTGCCACATATCCTATAGGCCTTCTATCTCCTTTTAAAGATACAACGAACATTATATCGGTTTCTTTTTCTAAATATTTATCAAACCATTTTTCTTGTTCTTCTTTACTTATTTCTTTTTGATATATAAAACACTCTCTATTTTCTTTTTTATTTCTTAATAATCTTAAATCTTCTATATCTTCTTTTTTTAAAGGTTCTAATATTATTTTATCATATTTTCCTTCAAATTTATGAAACATTTTTTCTCCTTTTTCTAAAGATATTTATAAATATCTAAACTCTCTATAAAGTATTCTGATTATCATTTAAGATAAAGAAACATATATTTCACTTCTTCTGAAAGGTTTAATAAGGTTACGGATTATTCTATTATTTGAATATTTGTAATTTCTTTCATATATAGATACTTTATTTTGAGTATTTATATAATGAAATTCAAAATAAATATAGAATTTACTTCCCATAGCATTTTCAATATTTTGTAAGTTAATATCAAAAAACTTATTATCAATAATTTCATCTAATGATATTGTCTCACTATGTATTTTTATATTTTTCTTATCATATACTTTAATTTCACAAGTTCCTTTTGCCTTTCTTTCATGAGTACCAAAAATTATTGAAATTTTTGAAAATTCATTTTTATCCGCAATAAAAAAAGTTTTTAGTTCTTTATCTATTTTTTTTGTTGCAATAATTTCTTTGTCTATACTATCTAACATAACTTGACTAAAATATCCACCACTTATACTTTTCCCTTGAAAAAATGCTAATTTTTCAACTCTTTCAGAATAAAGATTAATATCTACTTTAGGTGTTTTTTCAAATATATCTTTAATAAAATTATCTAAACATCTAGCAGAATATCTTTCTTTACAATAATTTCTTGCCTTTTTTACCATTTCTATTCTTACACTATTATCTAGCATTTTATTTATAGCTTCTACCCAATATTTTTCTTCATTAGAAGCTAATAGATAAGGCATAGGATCTTCTTCTGAATCTTTTACATTATATGGTGCTCCATCAGTTGTAATTAGTGAAGCTCCTAATAATGAAGCTGTAATTAATGCATTTTTGGTTTTATTTTCATTGTTCCCAATCTCTTGTGAAGGATGAATCACTATATGGATATTTTTATCACTTAATTTATTAATTAATTGATCATAAGATAATGTAAAATCATACCATTCAACAGAAAAATTTATTTTATTTTTATCAAAGAATTTTTCTAATTCTTTATCTTTTAGTAAATATAGCGTCACTTTTTGTTCTTTTCCTATATTATTTAAAATCTCTACTAATACACTTATAAATGTTTTTATTCTCCAAAGTCCTCCTGTAAACGCTATATTTAGTTCACCATCTTTAATCAAAGAAATTTCTTTTTCTAACTCATTGGGATATATAGGTTCCACAAGATAATTATTTGGATTATAAGCTTTTTCTTTATAATTTTCATAGAAATTTTTTGAGGTAAATATTAAACCATTTAACTTTTTTGCTGTTCTTTTAAAATCTTTTTCAGATATAAATAAATTTGCGATTTTTTCTTTTGATATTAATAAAAAATCATCATCCCATAAAAAGTAGACTGGAATTCCTGCATATTCTAATTTCTTTAATAGAGCACTTTCCATATTTGTTTCTCTAGCAACAATAACAGCTCTAGCTCTAGCTAAATTCCTATCCATATTCATATAACTGAATAAATTTTGATAATCATTATTTGAATTTTTATTAAAAATTAATCTTGTTGAAGCTGTGATATTCCCCGCTTCATAAATAACTATATTATCATCAAAAGTATTAACTTCTTCTCGAATATTTGTAAATTTTGATAACCAATATTTATTTTTAAAGAAATTTAATATTTTTCTTATTTCTGAAGAAAAATTATAACTAGAGTTTTCCTCCTCAGAAAATATATTTACTTCTTCATACTCACTTAAAAGAATTCTTTTCTCTCTATTTGGAGTTTTTAAATATTCATCTATTGCTAATAAATTCAACAAATATGAATTTCCCAGAGAACTTTTTTGTGTCATTCCATATTCTTTTGCAAACATCACACCTGTTTCAATTACGTAAAATTTTCTTTTTATTCTGGTAATTAAGTCCCAGTCAGTAACTCTTGCCAAACATACATGTGGATCGAAATATCCTACTGTTTCAAGAATTTCTTTTTTAAATATAATTGCTACATTTCCAATAAAATTTGTTATTTCTAAATTATCTAAATATTTCTCCTCATAATAAAGTTCAAGTGTCTTAGACATATCATCTTTGTCTGTATAGGCTAAGACTCTTCCATAAGAAGCTTTTGCACCCTTTTCCTCCATTTTTTCTAAGGTTCTTTCATAAGCACTTGGGTATAAAACACAATCATCAAATAAAAATCCAATATATTCTCCTCTTGCTTTTTTCAATGCTTCATAAGTAGATACTGCTGGTAAACCCATGTTTTGTTTGTGACGAATACATGATATTCTTCTATCTTGCTTCATAAATTCATCTATTTGTTCAGATGTTCCATCAGTATTTGCATCATCTATTATTATAAGTTCTGTATCTTTAAAAGTTTGTTCGATATATGAGGTTACAGCTCTTTTAAAAAAACCATTTTTTCCTCTTCCAAAAGTTGGCATTAATATAGATAACTTTTTTTTCTCATTGTAATCCTGAGAAGGTAGCCAAATAGAATTATCTTTGATAACATCCTTTACTCTTACATCCATTTTTCTTTCCCCTTTTTAATTCATACTTAAATAATAGTCTACAACTTCTTGAGGGGCTCCATCTTTTAAAATTTCACCCTTTTTTAACAAAATTGCTTTATTACAGAATTTAACTGCGCTTTCCATAGAATGCGTTACTAACACTAAAATTTTAGCAGATTTCATCATTTCATTGACTCTTTTGTTTGCTTTGTCTACAAATTTAGCATCTCCTGCAGCAAGTACTTCATCTAGTAATAATATATCAGGATTTACAGAGGTTGATACAGAAAAAGCTAATCTTACAAACATTCCTGAAGAATAATATTTTACAGGTATATCTAAATAATCCCCCAATTCAGAAAATTCAGCAATTTCTTGCACTTTACTTTCAATTTCTTGAGGCTTTAAGCCTAACATAATCCCTCTTAATCTTATGTTTTCCCAACCAGAAGCATCCATATCAAATCCAGTTGCCATTTCAAACATTGTTGCAATATTTCCTGATACATCTATTTTTCCTTTGCTAATTGGATAAATTTCAGACATTACTTTTAGTAAAGAACTCTTCCCAGCTCCATTTGGCCCTATAATTGCTAATCTATCACCATCACGAAGTTCTATATTTATTTCATTTAATGCTCTTATAATTCCATCTCCACTCATTTTTGAAAAATTACTTTCTGCTCTATTTCCCAATATAAGATCTCTAAATTTTATATCTTTTTTTACTTTGTAATTAAGACAGACATCTTTTAATATAATATGACTCATAATCACTCCTAAAATCTATACACTATATTTCTTCCAATCTTTCTTGTAAAATAAACACTTATCAAAAATATAGATAATGCTATTACACTTGCAATTATCCACATAAACACTCTAATTTCCATTGAACCAAGCATAGACTGTCTAATTATATCTGTCATATAATATAGTGGATTAAATTTATAAATCCCTGAAAAACCTCTTTTATCCATTACTTCAGGTAGATATATTACAGGAGTTATATAAAATAAAACTTGTAATAATATTGATTGTAAATGTGCATAATCTCTTATATACAAGTTTATTAAAGAAACTATATTTGACACACCCCAACAAAAAACAAAAACAATTATAGAGCCTGGAATATATAATAACATATTGATATTAAAAGCATCTGGTTTTATCAATGCATATATTAAAAAATATGCTACACTCATAAATAAATAATTTATAAATGCATCTAGTACCATTCTCAAAGGAAATATTTCTGTATCTATCTTTGTTTGAGTAATATACCCTTCAGCAATAATATATGAACTTGTCCCTGACTCAATTGCTCCATTTATAAAAAACCAAGGTGTCAATCCAGAAAATAAGTATGGAACAAAAGTTATTAAAGGTATTCCAAATACAATGGAATATACAACACCTATTACTAAAACCATACTTATAGGAGTTATCATTGACCAAGCAACTCCTAAAATTGATTTCTTATATTTACTAAATGTATCTCTTAAAACTAACATTTCTAAAATATATCTACTTCTTTTTAAACTCTCAAAATATTGAAACATATTACTCCCTTTTATCTATTCTATAGGTAAAATAGTCACTATTCCTTTATCTTTTTTTATCATAAATTTTACATCTGCAAAATACATCTTATCATTTTCTTTTACCACTACATTAACTTTATAGATTCCATTTTTCATAACTATAGCTGAAAACTTAGCATAAAACCCAATATCTATATATTTACTAAAATCTCCTCCTGCTAAATATTCAGTTAGTATTTCTGGTCTTTGTATTAATTCAGCTTTTACTATATAATTATTTTTTTTATTTTCTGATTCCATATATATTAAAATTTCACGATTTTTTATTTCTTCTTTTATCTCTTTGAAGGCAAACCCAGAAATTTCTACTATTTCTCTATATGAGTTTTCTCTTTGTTCAATTTTTTCTACACTATATGTAAGAGAAGAATTTCTATCCAAATCAATTTTTTCAGTTTTTTCAATGTAGGCTTCATCTAATTCATGAAAATGTTTACTTAATAAAGTTGGTCCTAAAAAGATCCAACAAAAAAAAGCTAACATCACTATAGCAAAAACTATCTTTCCTTTATTTTTTTTCTTCAGCATAATTCAATTTCCTTTTTAAATATTTTAAAGTTTTGTAAACTGCTTTATAACTTCCTATAAATAAATATTTTATTCCATATATTTTAAATCCATTGGCTACCCTTTGGACAATAAAATTACTGCTTAAGTCTATTTTCTTTTCTAAATATAAATTTCTTTTTTTGATTTTATATTTCTTTTGATTTTTTATTTCAGGAATATTTTCTAAAACTTTCTCCATTATATAGTCATAAGAAAATCTCTCTTTAACTTCTTTAACAGCATTAAAATAAATTTTTTCTCTTAATTCCTTTGATAGAATTAATTTTTCTAACAATTCTTCCCATGAACTTTCTTCATTTTTAGCTAACATACCATTAAATTCACTCTTCACTATAAGTTTATATGGTTCAACATCAGAGTATATCCCTACCATTCCATTACATGTATAATCTAGAAATTTATTATAATATTTACATGCAGTGAAATCTGATGCTTCAAGTGGTGCTAGACCTATATCAATCTTACTTTTTTTTACAAAATCATAATAATCCTGAATATTATTAAAATATTCAACAATTTTAACATTATTAGATTCTTTAATTTTTTGAGGTTTTACTCCTATAATATAAAAATAGACTTCTTTACTATATTTCTCTGCTATATGATTTATTGCAGGTGATAGCATCTTATCTACCATATGTATATGATCTGAACTTCCAGCAAAACAAACCTTTACAACATCTTCATTTTTTATGTTACTTTGATCATTTTCTCTCTTTATTTCTTGAATATTAACTGGAATATCCATAACATAGCTTCTTTCAAAATAAACTCCATATTTTTTTCTTATGTTTGCATTGGATGTCCATAAAATATCACTAGTTTTCATTATATAAATCATATTTTCTCTTATTTGTTTATTTTCATAATATACAGAGACTCCTGAATATTTAGGTATATTTAATAAATCATCATCTAAATAGTAAATTATTAAACGATTATATATTTTTGCTAATTTTACAATATCTCTATCAAGATCTGAGGCACCTCTAACACAAATAACTATATCTGCCTCTCTTATGTCTTTACTTTTTACCATATCTGTTTTTTTAAAAGTAAAGTCTATATCAATTTTATCACTCATATATTCAAATATATTATTGATACCCAATACAACAGATGGTATTTTATCTCCACAAAAGGATAATACTTTTACCAAAATCAACACACTCCCATAATCTTTTAAATAATAATTTACTATTACAAGACTATTTTATTTTAGTAGCATAAATAACCTTTTCTTTATGTTCATTTTAAATTCTCTACTTAAATAAAATCTTAAAAATCTATTTTTCTTGTCATTTGTTACTTCTAAATATTTTTCTATTTTTTCTATTTGTTCAGTTCCTAGATTATCCTTATATTTTTTTTGAATTTCCAATATTAGTTCTCTATCTTCATTATGGAAATATCTCTTTTTAAAAATTTTACTAATTATACTAGTCTTTGCACCTATTTTATTATTTGAATGTTGTCTATATTTTATTAAACTTTCATTTATAAATATTCTCTTTCCTAAAAATTCTACTAACAGATGAAAATATCTATCGTGTACTGTTACATTCTTTAAAAAAGGTAAAGCTAAGTCTATTATTGCTCTATTTATTAAAACTGTTGAGCCTTGAACAAAATATGCAAAATAAAAATTATCTTCATTATACTCATTAGCTATCTTAGAATTAATGAATTCATCTTTTACTATTTCTAAATTGTCATCACATATGAATGAATTTGAATGTATTAACATAGGCTTTTTCAAGATATCTTCGGAACTCGCATTTAAAACAGCTACATACTTTTCAATTTTATTTTCTAACCAATAATCATCCTGATCAGAAAACATTACCCAATCTTCTTTGGAATTATTTAAAAGTTCTTCAAAATTTTTAACGAATCCTAAATTACCTTTTTTATCTTCTATTACCTTTATTCTATTATCTTTTTTTTCGTATTCTTTTAAAATTTCTAAAGTATTATCTTTAGAATTATCATCTCTTATCAACAATATCCAATTACGATAAGTTTGATTAATAATTGAATCTATCTGTTCTCCAACATATTTTTCGCCATTATATGTTGCCAATAATATTTCTATCTTAGGATTCATCTTTACTCCAATACACTATTTTTTTAATTCTTTTAGGTACTTTCCATACTCTGTTTTTTGTAAAGTTTCAGCTAATTCGTCTAATTTTTTATTATCTATCCAACCTTTTTTATATGCTATTTCTTCTATACAAGCAATATAAAAACCTTGTCTTTTTTGTATTGCTTCAACAAAGTTTGCTGCTTCAAGTAGAGCTTCATGAGTTCCTGTATCAAGCCATGCTATTCCTCTACCTAAAATTTTTACATTTAAATTCTTTTCATTTAAGTACATTTCATTTATTGTTGTAATTTCAAGCTCTCCTCTACTAGAAGGTTTTACATTTTTCGCTTTCTCTACTACTGTATTATCATAAAAATATAGTCCAGGAATTGCAAAATTTGATTTAGGTACTTTTGGTTTTTCTTCTAATGAAATAGCTTTTCCATTTTGATCGAATTCTACTACTCCATATGAAGTTGGATCTTTTACAGGATATCCAAATATAACTGCTCCTTCTGTTATTTTCCCAGCTTCTTCCAATAATCCTGAAAAACCACTTCCAAAGAATATGTTATCTCCTAATATTAGAGCAACATTATCACTACCAACAAATTCTTCTCCTATTAAAAAAGCTTCTGCAAGACCATTTGGCTTTGCTTGAACCTTATACTCTAATTTTACTCCAAAGTCACTACCATCTCCTAAAAGTTCTCTAAAAACTGGTAAATCCCTTTCTGTAGAAATTATAAGTATTTCTCTTATATTTGCTAACATTAAAACTGATAAAGGATAGTATATCATCGGTTTATCATAGATGGGCATAATTTGTTTTGATATTGACTTTGTTAAAGGGTAAAGTCTTGTTCCACTTCCTCCAGCAAGAATAATTCCTTTCATAATTCCTCCTTGTTTCCTCATTATTTATAGTTTTTATTTAATTTTATTTTCCTTTTCCAAAAATTACAATCTTTGCAGTTTTCATTATAGTAAGAATATCCATTAAAAAATCTTGATTTTTTAAATAGTATATATCATACTCTAATTTTCTTTGAGCATCTTCTACACATTCTCCGTAAGGATACATCACTTGAGCCCATCCTGTAATTCCAGGTTTTATTAAATGTCTTAAATTATAGTAAGGTATCTTCTTTTCGTATTCTTCAACTAACTCATCCCATTCAGGTCTTGGTCCTACAAAACTCATTGTTCCCTTTAATACACAAAATAATTGTGGAAGTTCATCTATTCTTGTTTTTCTAATAAATTTTCCAAACCTTGTAACTCTTTCATCATTGTTTAATGTATATTTTGAATATTTATCACTATCATGTACTCTCATACTTCTAAATTTATATATCTTAAACTTTTTCATATTTTTTCCTATACGAAATTGTTTAAATACAACAGGTCCTGGTGATTCTAATTTTATTACTATTGCTGTTATTAGCAAAATTGGAATTGTCATTATAATTAAAATAACTGCTATTATTAAATCAAAAACTCTTTTAATATTTTTTTGACTTTTATTATTTAATATATCAAATCCATTTGATTCTAGTAACCATTCTTCATCTATTTTAGTTATATCTATCTTTTTCTGTATACTTTCATTAAAGTCTCTATAACTTAAAACCTTTAATCCATTTATTTTTAAATCGAATATTCTTTTTAAGTATTTTTTAAAATCTTCATTTCCTATTTCCTCTACTATGACTAACATATCTATTCCTTGCTCTTTGATTATTTTTTCCATGTCATCATAACTTCCAAGTAGATACTTTGTAGCTTTGTTTACATTATTTGAAATATAACCTTTGTAATCATAGTTTAAGTCACAAATAAGATCCTCTTGAACATTATTTTCAATATGATTAGAACCAAAAATAAGTACATTTTGCTTTTTTACATATTTTAAAGTTACTAATCTCCTGTATGCTATTTGAATAACAAATAAACTGGCAAATATAAAAAATATATTCATCTTTTTTAAAAACATAAAGATAAGTAGAGAAAACATTAGATTTATCCCAAAATTTATAAATACATCTTTTAATCTAAATCTATCTGCATAGAAATCAAGTTGTCCAAATATAAATTTAACAAATACATATATTAAAAATATTGAATTTGTTAAATACTTAGTAGCATAATCCATTCTTCTTAATAGAAAGGTATAAAATACATAAGATATAAGTAAATATATCATTGTTATCAAAAAATTTTTATCTAACTTCATAAATTTCCTCTTTTCAAGAAACTCAATTTTCAATATTCTAGGAGATTATATCATTCTTTATGTGCTTTTTCAACTTTAAATTATTAAAGTAATTGATAAACTATGTAAAATTAATAGTATAATTATTCTAAACAATATAAGCAGAATAATAAAAAGAAATTTTGAAAATTAAATACCCCTCTTTTTCTACATTTGTTTATATTAGTATGTACTTTTTAAATTATTTTCTATTTATAATTTTTTATTTAACAGATAACTTACTTAAACTTTTTACTAATTTTATTGACAACAATACAATCTCCATCAAAGAACAAAACAATGTATCAATATTGTTAGAGAGATTAGTAGTATTATAAAATATTTAGTTATTTTCTTTTAAATATCTATCTATTGCATCTTTCCAATCTGGAATAGTTATTCCTAATTTTTCCTTTATTTTCTTACAGCTTAATTTACTGAATTTTGGTCTTTCTGCAGGTAGTCCTAAGTCTTCTCTTTTTACTGCTATTAAATTCCCTTGCCAAGAAATTTTATCTAATATATATTTAGCTTCTTCATATTTTGTAGCTATTCCGTCATTTGTAAAATGGTAAATTCCATTTTCAGCTGAACTCTTTAATAGTTCCCAGCTATAGTAAGCTAAATCTTTAGAGTAAGTAGGAGATGAAATTTGATCATCAGTTACTTTCAATTCATTTTTTTCTTTAGATAATTCTATTATCTTGTCAACAAAGTTCATAGTAGCCTTACCAAACACCCAAGAAGTTCTTACTATATACATTTTTGAAGTCATTTCTGGATTAGCCATTACTTGTGATACTAATAATTCTCCTTCATACTTAGCTTTTGCATAAGTTGATAGTGGATGTGGCTCATCTTCTTCAGTATAACCTGTAGTATCTCCATATA
>FLSK01376877.1_pt1 | contig 20735 bp, 17 predicted proteins | sample 1550541 | NCBI WGS metagenome assembly FLSK01 (sample SAMEA4031773, study PRJEB14383) | metagenome | biome: human; feature: oral; material: saliva | place: Philippines | collected 2014
ATAGCCGTAAAAGAACTTATCTTCTATATAGAGCATTTGACTATATTGCCCTTAAAAAGTTGTCTACAACTAATTTTGGATGGTACTATGCACATAGTAAAAAATATCAAGATATGGCGAAAGCATTTGGTGACAGATTGATTTATCCATTTGTTTTAGAAATTGAGGAGTATATTAAGGATATTGCGACAGATATGGGATTTGATAGTGATAGTTCATATAACATAACGATTAATAGTTCAGGGGTACAAGTTAATATAGCTGAACATGGAAGTACGGTCAACGCTGATCAGGTAAATATTATTAATAGCGGGGAATTCTCTAAAGCTATGGAGAATGTTGAAGATGCTATTGAAACATTAGAAAATAGCGAATCTAAATCAGTACTCAAGCAGAACTTGGAAATTATTAAAAATGAGATTCAAGAACCACAACCAAAGCAGACGATCTTAACTTCGGCTTTTAATACGATGAAATTTATTGCAACAACTGTTGCCTTAACACCGGATTTAATCGAAGGAATTAATTTACTTGCTAAGTTTATAGGAATAATAATATAAGAAAGTAGCAGCCGTTAAAACGATTTAGTTAACATATGACCCATTAATTAAAATAGATTAAGTTTATTTTATATTGTAAGTCTGTTTTACATATAGAGAGAAGAGAAAAAATGATTTCTGTAAATAATAATGTTAAACTATTAAATAGTATAGTAGGTATTGAAAGGGATTATTTGGATTACTTTGGTAAAGAGTTTGCTATTGATTATGAACATCTTTACAAAGATATTTTTGATGACAGACTGAGTCAGTTATGTTCTAGCATACACTATCAGTTGGTGAAGGGATTAAGAATATTAAATGATAGTATAAATGGTGGGAGACATTTCTGGGCTGATCCAAGTAGAGATTTGATAAAATCAATTTCACTATCAAACAGATTTGTCAACAACCTTAAGAATTCTGGTGAGAAAGTTAGAATTGTTGAATACTATGATAAGGTATTAAAAAAATGTAATAGTTTTCTATCGTCATCTGGGGGAAGCCCAGTACCAGATGATATGTCGGAAGTTGAAATATACTACGAGTTACCAATTTTTGAAGTATCGGATTTTCTCGAGATCCCGAATAACACTATACAACGTTTCCAATTGAAAACAGTTGGTGACGGTTCTTATGCTACTGTCTTTAGTTTCTATGATGAAAATTACAACAAAACTTTTGCATTAAAACGTGCTAAAAAAACTATTCTATTCAAGGATTTAGAGCGATTTTATTTAGAATTTGATATAATGAAGCAGTTACATTCTCCGTATGTACTCGAAGTTTACTCTATTGATAAAACGAAAAATGAGTATGTTATGGAGTATGCTGACACTTCACTTTTTAAATATATAACGACTCATAATCAGAAATTGACTTTTACCGAGAGAATGAACCTAGGTTATCAAATAATAAAAGGATTTGAGTATCTAGCTAAAAAAAATATACTTCATCGAGATATATCACCTAATAATATTTTGATTAAAGAGTATGATGATGTAAAAATTATTAAAATTGCTGATTTGGGGAATGTAAAGTTAAGTAATAGCATGTTAACATCTCTAGATACAGAAATAAGAGGTGCATTTAATGATTATTCAGGACTCCAACGAGTTGGGTTTTGTAATTATAATTTTCATTTTGAAGGTTTTGCTTTGTCAAAATTATTGTACTTTGTCTTAACTGGAAGATCTAAAGACTTTACAAAATTTGAATATAGTAATTTAGAGGAATTTATTAATAAGGGAACAAATCCAAATTTGAATCAAAGATTTAGTGATATAAATGAATTAAAGAGGGCATTTTCAAAAATAAAACCACCCTATTAAATAATAAACTGCACCCCAAAAGTTAGACAGAAAAATCTAACTTTCGGGTTGTTTTTTGTTATGAAATTAACTTATGAATATAAAGTTCAAATATATGAATTAAGGAAGCAAGGTCAATAGTTGAATAAACAGGGAAATGACTATATAATTGTTCTTAAAACAATATGAATTTATTAAAGGAGATGTAATGGAAAAGAAAACACATAATATTCCGTTGATGAGTTTTTGGCCAAGTGTATATGATAGAATTTGTAACCAAACAAAACTATTAGAATATAGACGAAGATTTCCAGATAACTGCAAGTATGCGTATATGTATATTAGCTCACCTGTGAAGGCTATCTGTGGAATTGTATTTTTGGGGGAAAAATATGATCTAGAGGATTGGAAAAAAGAATATTCTCATGATATAGAATTATCTAAAAAAATTGATGAGTACTTAAAAAATTATAGATACGCTTATGAAATTAAAGCAGTTCAAAAAATAAAACCAATTACATTAGAAGAACTAAGAATAAATAATGAAGGATTCGTTGCACCACAATCATATTTACTTTTAAATAATTTTCCAAATCTTGCTAATTACATAAAATCTAAAGAAGAATTTATAGATGAAATCATAACGAACAATCTAGAAGATCTACTTCCCAATAATATTTGTTTATAAAAGAAGCTAAGGCTTCTTTTTTTGTTACTTATAGTGTGTAGACTTATAGTATTCTTTTGAGTATTATTGTTTTGAGGTGAAAGCGTTATGATTAAAGATTTAAAACTAGTCTTAGCAGAAAATGTAAAATATTATAGAAAAGAAGAAGGGCTATCACAAGAAGACTTAGCATTCGAAACAGGATTACATAGAACTTATATTAGTTCAATTGAAAGAGGTAAAAGGAATGTTTCTATTGAAAATGTTGCTAAGATTGCGGATGCTCTTCATAAAATGCCTTATCAATTACTATATTATCAAGTAGAGGGAGAAAAATGATGTTAGAAGAAAAGAGAAAATTGAGGAGGGATTTATTCAAATTCCTACGTAATGTTTTAGATAAAAATGATTTTGGCAAAGAAGTAAAACCGGAAGAGATTGTAAGAAGAAATGCAAAAATAAAGGAAAAGTTTAGTAATATTACAGCAAAAACAGGTAGATATAATGTACCTGAAGAACTGTTTCAAAAGCGGACCCCTCGAAAAAATAGAGTATTAATTTCTTGGAAGAACGTTAAGGAAAATAACTTAACAATGGAACAATTAGAATCTTTTTCAGGTGGTGTTGTAATTGAGTTTGTAAATAATGATTTCTTTTTAGAAGAAAACCAAACAGACCCCTTATTTATACAGTTAAAGAATGAATTAGGATCAGATAATATTGTTTCCTCGATAATTTCAATTCGTTCAGAAGCAGGCTCTTCTTCGTCTGAAGAACAACGAAATGCTTATAAGAAATTAATTCAGAATACTGAAGTAATTTATAACCATGAGGATAAGGATAAGAAGGTGAAAAAAAATGTTGTATTGAATCCAGAAAATATCGAAAACTATTATTTGCGAAAGAAAGGTGGAGCAGGTGGAGTAGGTAATGATAAATGGGCAGGTTTTATTTTTATTTCGATCAGAGGAGGTCAACAAGATACAATAACAAGCCACAAAGGAAATATAACATTATTTAATCCAGCATGTGAGTTCGCTAGTGATGAAGTTGGGGAAGATATTAATTTAGTTATGTGTTATTTTGCATTGAGAAGTATACGATCAAAAAGTAAAAAAAGCTCTTTGTATAATACACTTTTGGAAAGAACAAGAAATATATTAGAAAAAACTATATATAAAACACCAGAGTTTCAAGGTAATTTATTAGATTATTGTGAAAATCATCCATCAATAAAGTTTTCTGATGATGGTTATCTTTGCGACCCTATTCAAATGGAAAAAATTGAAATTAAAGATTTTTCAGTTGATGATAAAAATTTGCCAGAATCAATAGATTTTACACATAGTGAGGCTGTTTACTATGAGAAATACTACTGGGATGAGGATAGAAAACAGATTTTATCTCCCTCACGACCTACAAATGTTTTTTGGTCAAAGCATTTATCGAATATGATGCAACAGAATTTTACTTTAGAAGAATATTTCGAAGAAGAGTCTAAGCGAGTTTCTAAGCGAGAATCTATAAAGGTCCCTAAAATATAAAAGGGAAATACAATCTATTAATTAATTAATTCAGATGTTTATATAAAAATATATATAAACTAAGGTGTATTATAGAAATAAAATTTTAGGAGTTGATTATGATAGTATCAAAAAGTGATTTAAGAAAAACAGGGATAGACAAATTAAAGAGCTACTTTGAGGATCCAAAATTAGTTAAAGCGATCGAAACGAAATTTGACAATATATCGGGAAAAACAGGCAGATACTTTGTTCCAAAAACTTTATTTCAAAAAAGATCACATAGAAAAAATAGAGCTTTAATTCCTTATGAACATGTTGTTAAAAATAAAATCACTTATAGCATGTTAAAAGAATTTTCTAATGGAGTTGCTGTCGAGTTTGTTAATAATGAATTTTTTGATGAATTTAATAAACCCGAAGATAAACAGTCTGAATTATTTAAAATCCTTAAAACTAAACTAGGTTCAGATGAAACAGTATCAGCGATTATAGATATAAGAAGTACAGGCTCCTCTTCTTCGGAAATTCAAAGAACAGCCTTAGAGAACCTTACAAATTTTTTAAATCTCAAGAATTTGACCTTAAATGAAGTTCTAATAAAAAGAAAAGACTATATTAAAAATAGGCAGAGAGGAGTAGGTAGTGGAAATGAAAAATGGCAGGGATTTGTATATTACAACATCAGTGGAGGTCGACATGATGTTATAGACTCACATGTAGAAGCTGGTATACCCTCAAATAGAGTTCAATTATTTAATCCATCGGTAGAGTTTGCTAATGAAGATACCTCGCTTGATATTACATTGGTTCTAATTTATTTTGCGTTTTATTCAGTACAAAAGGAGAAAAGAGACGAAGATTGGGATGATGTGATAGAAAGTTTCAAAGAATATTTTAAACAAAAAAAATATAATGGTATAAGTTTGTTTGATTATGTCAGCAATCATATATGTTTAAATTTAGAAGAAGGGTTACTAATTGATCCTATTCAAGTTGAACCAATTTATATTGAAGATTTTACCATACAAAGTAGAGAAGAAAATTCTTTAGATATAACTCATCAAACATCAGTAAAAAAAGCAGTTTATGTTTATGATTCTGATAATGATACAATACTATCTTCTGCACATCCGACAAATTTGTTTTGGTCTAAACACTTGTCTAATATGATGCAACAAGATTTTTCTTTAGATGAATATTTCGATAGGCAACGAGAGATCCTTAAAAAGTGGGATGAGTATGGAATTAGTTCAAAAAAACATGAATTATAAACACTAGATCTAAAAATCAATAGAAAAACTGTTAATAGTAAAAAATATATATAATGTTTTAGAATAATTGTGTCTTATTAGCAAAAGATTTATTATGATTATTAAATTGAGTATATGATATTAAAATAGATTTTGCTGATTATTATGAATAAGATAAAAAAACAAGGATAATAATCCTTGTTTTTAATTTAAATTAAATAAAGTGTTGGTAGACTCTTCAATCTTTTGTACAGCTAAATTATAATAATCTTCATTAAGTTCAAATCCAATAGCTTTATATCCATTCTCCATCATGGAAATAATTGTTGTTCCACTACCTAAAAATGGATCTAATATATATCCGTTTTTATTTTTGATAAATGGATAAATAATTTTCACCAATTCAAGCGGATATGGAGCAGTGTGGCCAAATATATTATCTCCCTTTGAATTAATCTTTTTAACTGGATCAATTTTAACGATAGTTGTTTGGGATTTATAACTATTTGATTGTTTTTGGAAAGTCCAACAATGTTCGTATGCATTGACTGGTTTAAGATACCCACTTACATGATTTGAAGTGGAGTTTCGTTTGCTTTGTACTTCCCCTTTGTCCCAAATTATATTTCCTGTTAGGTTGAAACCAATAATAGAAAAGATGAATACAGAATAAAACCCTAACATTTGTCGTCTTTTTGACATATTTGATTTTATATAGATATTGTCTTGTCCTACTATGTCGCCTATGTTATATATATATGTAGCGTCATCTTCTAATACTTCGAAAATTGCTTTAGCGTTTATCATCATATCAATTAAATAAAGAAGAAGATTCGGCCACTGGGAGTATTCCCGAGCATTGTAATATGGTGGAGAAGTGATTGCTCCTGAGATAGTATTAGCGCTGGCAATTTCATTTATGAAAGGAATTAGATCACTAGAATTTCCATTTAGTATAATCGAGTCTTTGATCTTTTTTTTGTTTAAAACTCTATAATTTTCTTTGAAATATATTTTGTTAACTATTTTATCAAAGAGAGCCGATAATTCTAATGAATTTACATAATCATTATTTGAAAAATCGTGATATACTATATTTTGAATGGTTCTGCCTAGGTAATTCTTCTGATTGTATGTACTGTTGATTAATTTGACAGTATCTGAGTCCCACGAATATAATTGAATTAAATCTTGAATTTCAATTTTTTTCGAATTGAGAATATCTCTTCTATAGTTTTTATAAATGTCATCAGAAATTTGATCATTGTAACTATTTCGCTCAAGCATTATTTGTCGTTTTGCTGAAAATAGATCATATCTTTTTCCGCGCCCTATTTTACTTCGTGATGAACAATATGGATTTTGACATTCAAAACTTTTATAAAGTAGACGTGGGTATGAGTTTCCTCGAACAATTTCTTCGTGACAAACTGGGCATTTTTTGGGACTCTCATCTAATTCTACTTTTTGCATGATCAAAGCTTTTTGAGATCCATCAGACGATAATAATAAATCTTCAAAATGAAAACCGTAATCAACCCCATCGTAAAAGGTATTAATAGCAGAAATTAAATCGTTATCTAAATCAATGTGGTTGTTTTCATCAATAAATTTCATCATTTCATCGATTCGATGTTTTTTATTACTTTTTTCAAAAACACTGAATTGGTGCTCTTTTTTGAAATGTTCCATAAAAATAGCAACCTCGGATATTGTTGACCACTTTATTTTATGTTTAGACGTGTCTTTAAATAGAATAATCATGTAGTGGAAATTAGAGAGCTTATCATACTCATTCTCAATAATTTCGCCTATGTTATTGGCGGTAAGTTGAGAGTCTCCATCGATTTCTACAATAGAAAGTTGACTTTGATTATGCTGCAAATGTTGTAAGTATGTAATATAGTTATTTAAATCATTCCCTCTATTCAGATACATGGTATAAAATCGTGCTGATAAGGAATGGAGCATTTTTTCAGAGTTTCTTTGAAAACCTTCATTTATAGATTCTAATGCTGATTCTAATAGAGGAGTATCATCTTCCAAATTTATATAAGTAAGTGGATCTATTTTTTTCGCGCCAACGATATTTTTAATTGATTCCTCATCAATATCGTATCCGAGTATATTCCTACGTAATAATTCTTTCTGGGTAGAATTAATCTTTAGTGAGTAAGTATTTTTAATTTCATTAATATTTTTAGTTATATATTTATCTGCAACACGTGATGTATCCAGAAGTATAGTTTTTAGCTGCTCTTCTGACATTTTATGTCCGTCTTCTAAATTGTCATTAAGAAGATTGAGTAGTTCATTAAATTTCATTTATAGCCTTTCTAAAAAGCAAGTAGTAAGTTCAATTATACCACAAAACAGCTTCTATATGATTGATAAAATTAAGTAGAATTATTCTAAAAATTGCTGGAAAAGAATTTGTCTGGTATAACGGAGGTAAGAATTGAATGTTTTTTATCAATATTATTGAGATAAGATCTCGAAAGAATAATTTATACTTTCGATGTTTATTAGAAAATTAAGAAGTGGTTATTAATTATGAAAATTAAGCAATTATATGATTTCTATAAAAATAAAAAAGATATAGACTGTCCATTAACTGAGGCGCTTATGAGAGAAGGTTATGTTCAAGCAAAAGGAACGGGCTATCTACAAGAACAAATAGATGATATGCCGTCGCAATATATCCATTTAATGAATTATTGCAAAAAGCAGATAAGTGAAGATAAAAACAAGGTTTTTACTAGGACTGTGAAATGTGGTGAATTGATATTTTGGATGGCTGAAGCTTCCAATGCTGTAAGATACGAGGAATTAGATAAGTTAAAGAATGAAATTCTCGAAAAATATAAGTATGATCGTAGAGCTGGAAATTCTATAATACATAATACTTGTTTTGATAAGATTATTTCTCTTATTGAATTTAAAATATCACATAAATGATAAGAGTTATGTGACATTTTAAGGTATAGTGAGCTACCCATTCCAAGAAAATGATACATTGATTTAAAATACTTCATCCCTGTCCAAATTTGGATAGGGTTTTTCATTATTAAAAACTCTAATTAAGATTTCAATGCTTTCTTTTAAATGGAATAGTTCAGCTTTTCTGTCACTGATATCAGTATTGTTCTCTATATTGTAGCAATGGCGTTTAATATGCCATAATGCTTTTTGGATGTTATTTTCTTTTATATTTTTCATGGTTATATCATATCAAAAGATATTATATGATTACTCTAATAATTCTCAAATGATTAAAAATAAGTCTGAACTGTATATACATCTTATAATCAAGTATTTTAAAATATATTACTGATACAAAAAAAAGAACACTCGAGTATAGTGTCCTTATGAATTAAGCATAGTTTTCTCTAATTTTCGAGTATATTATTGATAGCCATATTTTTTTAAAGCCTCTTTATAAGCCTTGCTATCTTTTTTATAGTAGTCGTGTTTCATACCTGAAATATCTACAGTAAATACATCATCTTTAAAAGTATAACTTTTTGTAAGTTTTATGATATTTTCTCCTAATAATTGAATGGTTGATTTTTCTTTGTCTATAGTAAACCCTTCGGCCTCTCCATGTTTAATAGTTCCCGTATCCCCAGATATAACAAAAGCTACTTCATTTCTATTCTCGTTTATCCAGTAATATTCTCCATCTAAGGAGTTATTTGATTGTTTAGAACAGGCCATTAGAAAAAACGCGGATATAGATACCAATATTAATACGATTAACTTTTTCATTTTACTTTCTCCTTTCAACATTATACCAAATAAATATCACAAGTATAATATAGATGTTGTCAGCTACTATTACATATCTTTCGAGAAAATATACATTTTTCGGAAAGATAGTTTGAAAAACAAGGGGAAATTGATGATCTGTAACCAAAATATTTTGTAACCAATATATTATCAATAATGTACTTTGTTTAAATAAATACTGATAAATATTATTAGATACTCATCTTTTATAAAACAGCCTTTATTCAAGTGAAAATTAAAAATTTTTTAAATTCATATTTTAGAAATAAAGGGATACTACATTGGTATATGAGTCCAATTCGATGATAGAATTTATTCAATGCTAGGTATTCTATTTTTTTAAGTTTCTTGAAGTCTGTTCTTCATTCATTACCAAATTTTCAATTTCTTTAGAATTACGAACTAATATTTTAATTTGGTTATTAATATAAGTAATCAAATCCTTAAAAGTCGCTTGATCCACAATCTTTTTATAATCATACAAATCAATTGATTTATCACTTTCATATTTATTCCAATTGTTTCTTCTTCTTGAAGGTGTGATTAAAAAATCATTTTTTTCGAAAGTGAAAAATAATTTCTTTGTTTTTAAATTTTCACAAATATCAATCAACTCCTCCTTGGATTTTCCAATACTCTTTTTAATGTTTAGTTTATGACGATATTGGTTTCCCTGAATTTGTATATCAAAACTTAGATATTCATTTATTTCATAATTATAACCAAAATAAAATCCTCCACTCATTCTATTAGAATAGGGTCTACCAATTCCGTTGTTACACTTAATTCTGTTTTTCATTTTTTCATATCTAATTTTATCTACTAAATCAACTAATCCTATATTTTTTAATTCTTTTCTCACAGATGGTTCTATATAATACTTTTCTAATTCCATATCAAGTTCGCTTGCATTTAATAGTTTAGATACTGCCGAAATATACCTTATGTAATCCTTTAGAAATTCCTTAAAGAGTAAATCATTAGTCTTCTTTGCTATTTTTGAGTAATATTTACTTAATTCATCGTAATTTTTCCAACACCATTTTTCTGGTAAGATATCCTTTTCAGGCTCTGTTAGAGATAGAAGAATATAGTACATATTACTATCCTTAGTTGTGTATTTTTCTAATTGTTCTCGTTCAGGTAATGATTTGAATTTGTTTTCTATAATTACTGTTATAGTTTGATTTCCGTTTGAAAGTATAATAGTTAAGTCTTTGTGTTTACTCTCCCTTTCTACACAAATGGTACGGTATGCTTTATAGTTTGGAACTACTCCCTCCAGTAACGAAAACGGTTCTTCTTTATACTTTTCAAGTACTCTTGCAAGTAAATTGCTGTGGTATAGCTCCATATTACTCATTGATAATTTATGATTTAGTGTTTGGTCAATTGCTTCAATATATGATTTCATAATATTTTCCTCCCACTTTATTATATCAACAAATATGCAGAAATGATATTATGAAATGAACTAACTCAAAAATTTAAAATATTTATACAGGTGGACGTTAATTGTCCATGCTAAGTGTTATAATGAAACTACTAAACAATTATGAACAATTATAGAAAAGGAGAAAAAGATGGTATTAAAGGATTTTAAAGACATTTATGAACAAGAATATAAAAAACTGAATGAGCAACAGAAAAAAGCAGTTGATGCTATAGAAGGACCAGTAATGGTTATTGCTGGTCCTGGTACAGGTAAAACTCAGATTCTTTCTCGTCGAGTAGCCAACATTTTGACAAAGGACAAGGCACATCCAGAAGAGATTGTCTGTTTAACATATACAGATGCGGGTGCATCTGAAATGTTGGATCGTCTTGAAGGATTAATCGGTGAAGAAGGGCGAAAAGTTAGAGTATCGACTATTCACTCTTTTTGTAGTGAGTTAATTTTGGAAAACTCAGATTTGTTTGGAAGACAACCAAAAGTAATTTCGACAGCTGTGAAGTATGAATTACTTAAAGAAATTATGGATAAGTATATAACGAAAAATAGCTCATTATATAAAAACAGTGGAGATCGTTATTCTTCTAAGAAGCAATTATTAGAACTATTTTCAAGGATGAAACGTCAAGGATTGAATAAAGCTAAAATTGAAAAGAAAATTGAAGAATGCAAGGGGAAAAAAAAGTATCAACGATTACTTGATGGTGTATCCATTGTAGAAAAATATAGAAAAAAAATCCGAGAGCATAATTATTTCGATTTTGATGATATGATTCTATGGACCATTAAAGAGTTGAAGAAAAATAAAGGTTTTCAAAAAAGTGTATCTGAGTCTATAAAATATTTATTTGTAGATGAATTTCAGGATACTTCAGTTATTCAGAATAAACTTATAGATTTATTAGTAAAAGGAAAAAAGAATCCAAATATTTTTGTTGTTGGAGATGATGATCAAAGTATTTATCGTTTTCAAGGAGTGAGTGCGGATAATATTCAAAGATTTGATAAGAAGTATAAACCTACGAAAATAGTGCTTGAAGAAAATTATCGTTCATCTCAAGCTATCATTGACGCTTCGAGACAACTAATCAAGCAGAATAAAGGAGCAAAGAAAGTTCTTGTTGCAGCTGGGGCTAATAAGGATTATGATTATCAATTGCCAATATTGAAATCTTATCCAAATGCAGAAGCTGAGATGTTTGGTGTGTTGAACGAGATTAAAGAGTTGATTCATTCAGGTGTGTCTCCTAAGGAGATAGGAGTCATCTATGGAAGAAATTCCTATGGAGAAAAGTTTGCGAAGATTCTTCGTGATAATAGTATTTTTGTTCAAATGAAAAAAGAAGAGAAGAATTTATTTATAGATCCCTTCTTCAAAAAAATACTAGCTATTTTAAAATATATTTGCCAACCATCAAGAAATGTTAGAGAACTTCGAAAAATTTTATATTTTGATTTCTTTGAGGTGGAAGTATCAGAAATCGCAAAAATACGGAATCTCAAGAATGATGAAAAAATTTCTATTCCTTCAATAGCAGAAATTGATAAGAAATTAGAATCGATTCGTAAAAAGGTTAATAAATTAGAAAAACATCTATCACCTATGTATGTCCTTAGCGAACTCTTAAAATCTTTAGGAATTGATGGCTATATCATGAAATCAAAAGAAAAATATCACTTGATTTCTATTTTAAATACAATTTACGAGTTAATGTTAACGGAATGTCTCCTTCACCCTGAATTAACTGTAAAAGGATTTTTGAATCAATTATCTTCTTTGCAAGAAATGAGGATTAGTCTACCCATTAAAGATATCTCGGGTTCTCCAAGTAACTGTGTTCAATTAATGACAGCTCATGGTTCTAAAGGTCTAGAGTTTGAACATGTATTTATGATGAAATGTAATGATGGAAAACAAGAGAGTGCATATTGGCCAGGAGGTGAAAATAATTCGGGTAGATTCTCTTATCCACCAAGTTTAAATGGAAAAGCTGAGAATGAATCTCAACTAAAAGAAGAGGAGAATCGTCGCCTATTTTATGTTGCTATGACTCGGGCAAAGAAGGTTCTCCATCTCTCCTATTCTGATGATTTCGATAGAACCCACTTTATTAATGAATTTGAGGATTTTATTGATAAGGTAGAAGTGATAGAATCTTTTGAGGATTGTCAATCTGTAGAGAAAGTAGTAGTACCAAAATTTTCTAATGATGTCCTGAGTGAAATTTTAGGTGAATTAAGTTTAAGTGTTACTACATTGGATGCCTTCCTTAAATGTCCTTTGAGTTTTTATTTCAATAAGGGATTAAAATTACCATCTAAAACAAACGAAGCTATGGTATTTGGTAGTATCATTCACGAAGTCTTAGAAAAAATATATACAATAGATGATTCTCAAAGTTCAGAACTAACAGCAAAAACAGTTCTGTCTAAAGAAGAAGCTTTAGTATCATTTGAGACAATCTTAGATAAATCTTATCAACTATCTTCAGATAGAGTAAAGAGTGATGCCTGTGATAGAGGTAGAAAGATTATTGAAAATCTCTACGAAAAACCTGGTTATCTCAAAGATGGTGTAATTGCAGTTGAGCAGCATATCAAAGGAATTAAGCTAGGTGATATTTTGAACACCAAAGTTGATCTATCAGAAGTATCTGATATTGAGTTAAATGGAAAAATTGATAAAATAGAGTGTGAAGAAGGTGTTATACGATTAATTGACTATAAAACAGGAGAAGCTGAAAATGCTAAAAAGAAATTAGTAGCTCCGAGTGAAAAAGAACCTCTCGGTGGTAACTACTGGCGTCAAGCTGTATTCTACTATATCCTCGTTACAAATGCTGATATCGATATCGATATTTCTAACAAAGAGATACTAGTTAAATATGTTTTTGTTGAGGATTCAACTAGTGAAGACGGTTTTTCTGAAACTGAAGATATACGAATCACTCAAAAGGAAGTTGATATAGTACTTGATCAGATTAAAGAGTCTATTATGAAAATTAAACAAGGTGATTTTAATTGTGGTTGTGGACTATTGAAAAAGAACAGAGATAATTACCCTTGCGACTACTGCCTCCAAGCATTCGATAATAGAGAACCTAAATTTGATAATACCGAAGCCTTAGAGATTGCAACTTACCAACAAGCACGAGACAACTACAAGAGTTTAAGTGTTAGCAAATTGAATCGTTTCTTAAGTTGTCCGAAGAGTGTGTATTTTGATGATGTTTTACAGCTATCTCAACCAGCTGGATTGTCTGCAGGTTCAAAAGAGAAGACTGCAAAAGTAGCAGTTAAACATGCTCCAACTGGTCCTGTGTTTGGTACTGCAATTCACGAAACTATGGAACGAATCTATAAAGAAGATTTACAGTTGAAGAAAGCAATTGAATACTACGATACTTCATTGCAGTCACATCAAGAGGAAATCATCGATACAATGTCCGTAGAAGAATTAAAAGAATATGGATATCGCTTACTAACTAATCTTTTTAAACATTATGTTCCGAGCAGTTTAAAAGGAGAGCATGTTCAGTTGGAGAAAGAACTTCGTGTCAAAATAGGAGATAAGTACTCAATTAATGGGATTATAGATAAGTTAGAATTTGACAATGATCTTATTCGAGTAGTAGATTATAAGACGGGTTCTGCTCAGAGAGGTGTTGAAGAACTTGCAGTTGGACGTGATTATTGGCGTCAAGCAGTCTTCTATAATATCTTATTAGAAAATTCTTCTGAAATAGATACTACTGGTAAACGAATTGAAACGCAATATATTTTCCTAGATGACGATGATGCAAAAGAAGGCTACTCCATCCATACTGTAAATGTTACAAAAGAGGATATGAATTTGGTTCTAACTCAGATTCAAGAATTCTGGGATAAAGTGAATGTAGCTGATTTTACTAGTGGTTGTGGTAAGGATGATTGTGATTATTGTCGATTGGGAGAATTTGTAGATTTTCAATTATTGAAAGAGAATGTAGAAGCGCAGTCAAATAAGAAAAATTAGATAATGGCTAGAGAGTTAGGAGAATAAATGAGTCAAGAAATTGCAGCAATTTTTGATATTGATGGGACTATTTTTAGAGATTCACTCCTTCTTCATCATATGGAGAAGTGTATTGCTTATGATGTTTTTCCAATATCAGTAGAGATGGAATTAAAACCTCATAAAAATGCTTGGCAAAATCGAGAACTAGACTACGATGATTATCTGTATACGGCATCGAGATTGTATACAAAATATATCTCTAATAAGAATACTCTAGATATTGAGTTTGTGGCTAAAAAGGTGATTGAAAAAGAAAGTAAGAAGTTGTATCGTTTTACACGCGATCGCATCAAATGGCACAAAGAACAGGGACATAAGATTATCTTTATTTCTGGTTCCCCGGATTTTCTAGTTGCAAAAATGGCGGAGAAATTAGGTGCTGATTTATGGTTTGCATCTCAATACTTAAATGATGGGAACAAGTATAGTGGTGAAGTAATACCTATGTGGGATGCGGATTCTAAAAAGAAAATTCTAGAGAAACTACCTTTTAATTTAGATAATTCTTATTCTTATGGGGATACGACAGGTGACTTTACGATGCTTCAAATGACTGGACATCCTACAGCTATAAATCCAAATCAAAAGTTATTGGATAAATTAAAGAAAGAGGGAGTAGTATGTAATATTGTTGTTGAACGTAAAGATGTTATTTATTCGATAAATGATATTAGTTAAGTGTAAATTTTAAAGTATAGACGGAGGATAATATGGAAGTCGATCGTTACTGTAATGAATGTCTAGGATACTACAGTTATGATGTTGATGAAACAGATAACTTCAAAAAGTGTCGATGGTGTGGTTCCGAAGATACAGAGGAGGCATAGAAATTTTCTACATTTCTGAAAAATTTTTTGTAGCAACAATTGAGTGGACATTATTTGTCCACTCTTTTTTGTAAACTTTAATTATCAATAAAAAGAGGTGAAATTAAATGAATTATTATCAAGTTGAGTTTAAGAATCCTGATGATTTCTTAAAAACTCAAACAGAAGATTTTATTAAGACTAATCGTTTATTGCTATTTAAAGAGGATGACGCTTTTTACCTTATTTCTCAAGAAAATTACAAAGATCAAGAAATCATGGGGAAAATAAAGGATTTTTTTGATCATGAGTTTACATTAAAAAAAGTAAAAACTCTGACAGAAAGTGATTTTATAAAGAAACTTGAAACAAGTGATAGAAGAGAACTAGTAAAATTCTTATTAAGTGCAAATAAAGAGACAATGTCTCATTATCTAAAACCTAATTTTGAAAAACTGCATGAATTGAAAAACATTTGTGGTCTCACTGATTTTAAGAAGGCTGTTCAAGAACTAATTACATATCTTTCGTATCAAGAAAAAATAAATAATAATGAACAACAGCAACACTTTTATATTTTTAATGGTGAGAGGGGATCTGGCCGTAAGTTTGCTATCAAATTTCTGATGTCTCTTTTTGGAATGAATGCAATATTTGTAAATTGTAACAATTTTTTTATTCCTAAGATAGGCGAAAAAGATGTCCCAGTATTAGTTGATTATCTTTCAGCAAGACCAAGAACAAAATCAGATGTTTTTGATGTTTTTAGGCAAAAAAAGGGACATTCATTTAATGTCATTATCGCGAGAACTAGCCAGGAGGCAGAATCTATAAAAAAAGAGTTACTTGAAGATTTTAGTAAAGTATCAATTGTGAATTTTCCGCAATATGATGAAGTAGAGCTGAAAAAAATCGGTCTTCAAATGCTAAATCAAAAAGGTATTCAATTGTGTAATGAAGATTATGAGCAATTAATAGCTGAAAATAAAGTACTAAAGGATGCTAAAGAAGTTCGACTTTTTGTTCAAGAACTTGTTGAATTTGCAGTACAAAATGATTATGATCCTTCAGATAAAAACGAATTAAGTCTGGATGGATTTATTCCCCAAAATGAATCTTCAGTTGAAGATGAAGAAAATGCGGAGAAAAAGTTGAGTGAATTAATTGGTTTAGAAGAAGTGAAAATAGTCCTAAACCAGCAGTTAGCTTATAGTCGAGTTTCTGCGTTGCGTCAGGCTCATGGATTTAGTAATGAAATATTAAATCGTCATCTCGTTTTTTCCGGAAATCCTGGGACTGGGAAAACTATAGTGGCTAGGCTTTATACAAAAATTTTATACAATAACAAGATAATTCAAGAGAATAAGTTAGTGGAAGTAGGGCGTGCGGACCTTGTTGGTGAATATGTTGGACAGACTGCTCCAAAAGTAAAAAGAGCTTTTTATGACGCGAAAGGGGGCGTGCTCTTTATAGATGAAGCCTATAGTCTTATCCCGAGTAGTGAGAGAGATTTTGGACATGAAGCCATTTCAGCGATTATACAAGAAATGGAAAATCGTCGGGATGAGGTGTTGGTTATTTTTGCTGGGTATGAAGAATTGATGGCCCAATTCATTGAAACTAACCCGGGACTTTCCTCTAGAATTTCTAGAGAAATAAAATTTTTGGATTATACAATTGATCAACTAATTGCTATTTTAGAATTGATGATAAATAAGAGATATTATCAATTAACTGATGATTGTAAGATGGTACTACGTCAGCATTTTTCAGAAGTTGTCAATTCTAAAAACTTTGGAAATGCTAGATACGTCCGAAAATTAGTAGATGAGATTGTCTTCAGTCAAGCACAACGAGTGATTGAAGGTGATAAGAATCAGTTAGAAGATGATACCTTTTTAAGTCAAATTACATTGATAGATATCAATAAGGCGATTGTAGCTATTGAAGCAAAATCATCAAAATCCATATCGTTGATAGGATTCGGAAGGTAGAAGTAACCTATAATATACTTTAAAAGAAGAATTAGGTGCCTGTCCAATAGTTGTATCGGTAGAAGATTTGAACTAGGAAATTGATTGAATCTAAGTCATTGGAAATGTTATAATATTGTTAAAGGATTTAGGATTATATGAACGACCAAGAACGCTTATTAACTATATTTTTACGATTACAGTCTGGCGCGCATTTAGCTAAGTCTCAGCTTGCAGATGAATTTGGTGTTAGTGAAAAGACTATACAACGAGATTTTTCTCTCTTGTCGGGTTTCTTAGATACACAACCGATGGTTGCAGCAGAACTTGCTTACGATACGAGACATCATACTAGGTATTTAAAAGGGAAATCTTTATTTAATAAGAAGGATATTCTTGTGATTTCAAAGATTTTACTAGAAAATCGTTCTTTGAATAAGGAAGAAAACAAGTCATTACTTGATAGTTTATTGGCACTTATTTCAAAAGATGAGCAAAAAGAAGTTTCCAGTATTATTGCAAGTGAGTTGCTAAATTATGCACCGCTGTCAGATACACAAAACCGTATTGATAAGGTTTGGGAATGGTCTGAAATGATTCGTAAGGAGTTGGTCTTAGACATTGATTATCAATCTCCTTATAATACTGAAAAGAGACATACAATTTTTCCGGTTTCTCTTTATTATGATACTCATTATTTTTACATAGTAGCCTATAATTTACTATTTGATTCTTATATGACTTTAAAATTAGATAGAATACTCAGTTGGAAAGAATCTAAAAAAGAAAAACCTTCTCTCTCATATGGGAGAAAATTTCGCGATGGAGAAATTCGTAATAAACGAGTAGATCCATTCATAGGAAAAGAGTTAAATATCAGAGTTCTATTCGTCAATGATCCAGCGATTGTTGTTGATCAATTTCCATTAGCAACAATTATTGAAAAAACATCAAATGGCAATATTATTGAGTTTGTGAGTCAAGATACACCAGGGCTGAAGAGGTGGTTGTTGAGTCAAGCGGATGCTCTAACGGTTTTGTCTCCTCAATCGTTAATTGATGATGTAAAAACTCTTATTAAGAGAATGCAAGAAAATTACATTGACTAGAAGTTTGAAAGCGAATAAGATAAATTTTTGTCTGTTAGAAAAGAATACTGTGAATTATATAAACTAAAGGAGAAGATGAAATGAGCAGAGTTATATATAGAACTCGACCATTTAGCCCCTACGATAAGTATGACAAGTATTGGAACGAATACATTCAAGAGGGTGATGAGATTATTAAGTACGTTTATAATAAAGTTAAATTTCCCGACAGAGAATTAAGAAATGAAATATATTCAGATGAGAAACAAAGATGGACTATAGGTGATATTAATCTTCCTGATTGGTTATATAGATATGTAGTCGACGATGATTTATCTGGCAATGGCAAAAAAATTGTCAAACAGTGGAGATTAGACAAGTATATTTCTGATTTAAATAATTACAAAGAAAAAGGATATTTCATTGATGAAGAAAAGAAAATTGTCATAACGGATAGAGAAATCTTAATGTTCCGAGAAGACTCAGAAGTACCTTATTGGGATAAAATCACTTCCTTAGTCAAAAATGCCTATAATCGTATTCGAATCACACCTAAATTTATGGAATCAGTCAAAGATGACTTTGAGAATCACAAAGTGGATTATGAAAAGCTTCGTGATATGGCTGAACAAAATAGGAAGAAAAATGAAGAGAAAGAAAAAGAAATTTTAGCTAAGCAGCAAGAATTACAAGAGAAAAAAGATTACGAAGTAGCTATTCAATTGTTTTTTAGACTACAAAAAAATTTAGTTGAAATAAAGCCAAAGTTAAGTGAAGAAGGAAGAAAAGAAATTGATAATCTTCTTAATTTAATCGATGAATCAGATATAAGTCGTTCTAGATATGATATTTTACATCAAGCGGGAGTCGAAATAATCTTGAAAGAAAAAAGTAAGAGAGGCTAATTTAAATGGATTATGTGACTAGAATACATTTAAAAAGAGACGATAACATTAGGAAAGAGCTAATTGACTTCTGTTTAAATAATTCTGAACAGTATCTTGCACTTGGTTGGAGTCGCTTAAGTAGCGATATTAGGAAAGATGATTTTAATGAATATTATGGACGAATAAAAAAAGAAAGAGGCAGAGCGAATCCAGCAATTAATGTTTTTAAGGATGCTCAGATAGATGATTTATTCTGGACACGAGATTTAAGTGGAAATTATTGGATATGTAAAGCGAAATCTCAAGCCGAAGTAGTTTGTGATACTCATTTGGATATTGGATCAGTTATCCAAGTTGATGCATTTAACGTGGGAATGCAAGTCCCTGGACAGATAAAATCATCATTTAATAGACCTCTTGGTGGTACCGTTGAGAGGATACGAGATAAAAGCATAATAGAATATTCAAAATTGATATTTAATAAATTTTCGAAAAAGAATTATTTTGAGATAACAACCTATAGTGGAGGTCTCCTCGATAATCTACCTGAATTTGATTTGGAAGAACTTGTCATCTCATATCTTCAGATTAAGGAAAACTACTATGTCCTTTCTAATTCAATTGCAAAGAAGTCAACAACTATAAAAATTGAATGTGAAATGGTTTCAAGAGAAATTGATAATCCTAGAAAAGCAGTAGTTCAAGTGAAAGGCAAGAAGGCAAAGGAACTTGATGCTTTAGAATTTAAACAATATGTAGATGAAGGTTACCTAATATATTTATATGCTCCTAGAGTGATAAATTTAGATAAGATTGAAAATGTAGTTAGAATAGGGGACAACGATTTATTAGATTTTTATGAGAAGTATAAGTTAATCCTACCAGCATCTATCACTCAGTGGGAAGATTTATTTACTAGTGTGAGTGATTAAAATATAGTGATAGCAACTGTGATTGCTAAATTTCTTCTAGTATTTCAATCTCTACCTTTTTCTCTACCTTTTTTTCTGAGACTGTTATAAAGTCTGTCAGAATAAGCTTTGTAGGTGTAGAAGTTAATTTTTACAGAACTAAACTATTTCCCCTTTTGAAATATATTGATTCATATTTTATGAAATTAATAGATATATATAGTTCTAAAGACACAAGGTATTGCATTGTTTTTAGTTTAAGTGAAAATCATTCTTGTCAAACCAGGTCTTAAGAAAGCTCGTAAAGCATCACAATTCTCAAAACGTTAATCAATACGATTATATCAACGTTTACAGACATTCAAGAATTATTTCTTGGATGTCTTTTTTGTTTCAAAAAATCAAAGTTCACCCCAAAATTCACCCCATATTCACCCCATCAATTTTTTAAACTACGAAAAGCAATATCACCTACAGTC
>FLSK01003080.1_pt1 | contig 20562 bp, 29 predicted proteins | sample 1550541 | NCBI WGS metagenome assembly FLSK01 (sample SAMEA4031773, study PRJEB14383) | metagenome | biome: human; feature: oral; material: saliva | place: Philippines | collected 2014
TTGATCGAGGCTCTGGAGCGCCGCATCGGTGACCTGGAGAAACACCTCCGAGAAGAGACTGAGGCGCGGCGCTCACTGGAGTCCGAGGTGCGCACTCGTGAAGCCGAGGCGCACTCGACGGCAGATAAGGCACGCTGGGTGATGAGCATCGCGATCTCGCACATCAACCGGCTTGATGCCCATATCGCCGCCGGTTCCCCGCCGCCACCGCCTCCTCTGCCCGGCGAGGTGAAGGAGTGGGTGAGCCGCGAGCTGTGGACTTCGAGCTTCCAGCCAGGCTCCCTGGATTTAGACAAGACCAAGAAGAAGGAGGAAGAGTAATGCTTCTGTTGGAGAAGGATAGCCCCCTGGCGGACAGCATCGCTGTGTCGCCTAATTTCAGTAACTCGGGTAGTTACGACCGCAAGTCGAAGTGGGTCGTACTGCACACGATGGAAACTGGCGAGAGCAGTTCCATCGCGGAGAACATCGGCGCGGGTTGGTTCACCAACCCCAACGCGCAGGCGAGCGCCCACTATTGCGTGGACGACAACTCCATCGTCCAGTGCGTGAATGAAGGCGACTACGCTTGGGCTTCCGGCCCGACTGGTAACCTGAACGGAATCCAGATTGAAATGGCAGGCCGAGCCGCGCAGTCTCGCGCTGACTGGCTGGACGACTACTCCCGCGCCATGCTGGAGCGTACCGCTGCTCTGACTGCAGACATCTGCAAGCGCCACGGCATCCCCGTGCGTGTCCTGTCCGATGAGCAGGTTGCCCGAGGCGAGGCGGGCATCACCACCCACGCATCCCTGGCACGAGTCTTCCGCGAGACCGACCACAGCGACCCCGGCCCCAACTTCCCGTGGGACTTCTTCATGGAGCGCGTACAGGCGCACAATGGAGGTACTGGAGGGTCGGTCAATGAGCCTGCACCTGCCCCCCGTGCGACATCCGTAGCTCAGGCGGCTCCTGCAGCACCCCGTCGTGTGGCAATGACAGGAGTGTTCTACCCGGACCGCGAGCTTGAGGTCAGCCGCGACCTTGACCCGAACAGCCCTGCTGTGGCGAAGTACCAGCCTTGGTCCCCCATTCGCTACGACTCCTACGTTCTCGCGAACGGCTACGCCTGGATCAGCTACGTCTCCTACAGTGGAGAGCGTCGCTTCGTTGCCGTCGGCCCCGACGACGGTCGGAACGACACTACGTGGGGCTCTGGCTTCTTCAACTAGGAAGGAAAACATGAACAAGAACTATGACGTGAACGCAGGCAAGCGTCTAGCCAGCTACGGCGTGATTACCGCAATCTCTGCGCTCGCAGTAGCCTACGGCATCATCACCCCCGACAAGGCAGACCTGTGGGTGGCACTTCTCGTGGTGCTGCTGCCGAACATCGGCGGTATGATTATGGCTATTCGAAACGTCAAGACTGCGCCGGAGGAGCCTAGCCTCGACAAGGTGGCGGCGGCTGTTGTCGCCGCACTGATGGAGGCTCCCGCCCCGGCTAACCCGCTTGCGGAGTCTGACCACGGCACTGAGGTTCAGGGCGTCCTGAGCGAAGCGAAGGAACCCGCCGAGCCGCAGCTCTGATATACTAAGTGCATAAGGGCGAAAGCCCCTCCTGCGCAGGAGCGATCGAAGATACTTCATCGAAGTAATCAACGGTCATCATACAGGTATAGCCACTCTGCTATACTATTTCGGAAGGCTCCTACGCCTTTCATGTAGAGGAACCCCCCACACCCGAGCTGTCGGTGTGGGGGGTTTTGCTATGCGCCCCGGAGAGCGGCTTGGTACTCGTTAATTGCGTGGCTAGGCTCAGCATCATGACCGGCAAGCCACTTCGCGGCGGTCAGCAGTGCTCGAAGCTGAGCCTTGCGGAGCGGGTACACCTTATCGTCCGCCAGATATTTCCCCCACTCACGCTCCATCTCAACGACGAGCCCAGCAACACCCGGAGTCGGGCGCTCACGAGTCCACATCGCATACTGTAGGTGGAGCTGTAGACACTTGCGCGCCTTGTCCAAGTCCTCTACACCGTTCTTGCTCGGCGCGCGCCACAAATACTTGAGCGCCGCGCCTGCAAAGTACGGAATCTTGCTGATGTGTTTCTCCAAGTCCACGGAGAAGATGGGGTTGTAGTGGTTGGGGTTTACCGGGTCTACCTCAAGCTCTGCAGAGGTAATGTAGTCTTCCATGTGCAGCAATCCTTTCTCGATGATCCCCTGCGATACCAGCTGGGTAATCTCAAGCTGTTCAGAGTAGTTATATCCTACGTCCCAGGTTAGGGCTTCTATCAAGTCTACCGCCGCCCGGTACGCTCGATCGAGACAGGACTGACAGCAGGAGTTGATTGTCTCCCACGGCACCCGGCACGAGACGCACCGGGCGGGTCGCGGTATCGGCGGTGGTGTTCGTGGTGCGGGGACAGATACGTGACGCATCCTTACTCCTTCCGGTAGCGAGCGCAGTAGTAGCCTTCTGCCGCGAGCGGCAGACCACCAGCCCAGGGCGGGGCGAGCGGGTTGCCCACTCCTGCGCCCATCAGCTCCTTCATCCGCTCCACGGTTACCCCGCCTTCGGCAATGACCTCATCGTGCACGTGGGCAACGACAGGCACATTCTCTCGGTCAAGGTTCACCAGAGCATGAGCCAGAACGTCGCGGGCGACTGCCTGCGTCACGTTCTCAGTCAGTCGTCCACCGTAGGTGGGGATGACGGCTCGGTGGCTCTTGGGGTCGAGGAAGTGCAGAGCTTCCACTTCCTTATCGAACTTGGAGACGGTGCGGAAGTGGAGCCTGTGGTAGAACAGCTCGCGGCCACTGGGCAGCTTGATCGTGACCAGCCCGTTAGCCCTCGGGTGGATGGTGATGTACTCACCGACGCGCCCGGAGCGGTTGCGCATCGCACGGTCCATGTCCGCCCAGAATTTAGCGATGCGCGGATTAGCCGCGCGGTACGTCTGTTTGATCTCTTCGAGCTCCGTGTCGGTGCCCTCTGCACCCATCGCCTTGAGCGCATTGATGCCGCCGCCGTAGCCTAGCGCGAGGACTGCAACCTTACCCTTCTTACGCAGTGGCTTCGCTTCCTCATAGGGCACATGGAACATTCGGGCGGCAGTCTCGATGTAGATGTCTCGGCCCGCTCGGAACGCTTCGAGCACCCACTCCTCACCGGCGAGCCACGCCAGCACACGCGCCTCAATCGCGGAGTAGTCACAGACGGTAAGGGTCTGCCCTGCAGGTGCCATGAGCGCGCCGCGGATAAGCGGCTTGAGCTCCGAGATGCTGAAATTCTCGGCAGGCTCGTTCATCACGCAGTCTACGAACGCCTGAGTCTTCTCGTCGTCGCCCGCAGTGACGCTCGGGAGGTTCTGTAGCTGGACACCACGCCCAGCCCAGCGCCCGGTGTGCGCGCCGAAGTACTGGATGGTGCCACGAACGCGATTACCCACGCCGAGTCGGTTCGTCATCGCCTTGAACTTAGCGACGCTCGCCGCATTAGAGGCGGCGCGCTCTTCAAGGAAGGTGCGCACGTCTCGCGGCAGGTCGGTTCGGGACAGCAGGTAAGCTACGGACGCTTTGTCTACGCTCTTGAGGGGTGCGCCCGTGTCCTTGAACACTGGTATGTCGTTCTGCCCATCCATCACGCCCGCCTCAACCAGGCGGCGGTTTACCCACGCCAACACCTGAGCCGTCGAGTTCGGGTTAGCAAGCCCCGAGATTTTGCCCATGTGTTGCAGGTGCAAGTCCTTGACCACAGCGGCGATGTCCATACACCGAACAGCCAGCTCCGCGTCCACCAGAATACCCCTGTCGTTGATGCGCTGGTCAGCGTTCCACACCTCGCGCTCGCCCTTGGGGAAGCCGCCGTAGCGGGTGGTCAGCTCCGTGTAGACCTCGACCATCGTATCGACATCCTGAATGGCGTAGCGGCAGAACGCGGCCCACTCTTCGGGGCGCTCCTCGGGGGTCATTGCGCGCCCGGTCTTCTTGCTCGGCACGCAGAACATCGCGATCAGAGCTGTACCGGCAGAGTCCTTCTCCTCCACATGCAGAGCGCGGGACAGGTCAGCCAGGCTACCGGGGAAGCCCAGAGAGCGACCCATCGCCATAGTGTCGATGAAGCGCTCCGGGGGGATGAAGGTACCCGGCGCGTAGTTGAAGATGCGCGAGAGCACCAGGCGCTCGAAGTTAGCGTTGTGCGCGACGAAGGTGACGTGTTCACGCTCGTTCAGCCCACGTAGAGCCCACTTAATCTGCTCCTCGCCCTGAGCGATCTTCGTCTCCCCATCCACGCCGTAACGGTAGGTCATGATGAGGGGCGCGAAGTCAGGCGAGGCCATGTACGGGTACGCTCCGCAGTCGCGTAGGTTCACCGAAGAGTATGTTTCAAAGTCGATGAACATCAGTGTTTCCATAGGAGTCTCCTAGAGGAAACCCCCGGCACGTGGGTAGAAATCCGTGCCGGGGGTTAGTGTGGAATAGTTACAGTCTACAGCACGTCGTCAATCGACTCAGCAGTGGGTGCCGCGAACTCCGACGCGCCCTCGTCTGCTACCTCTGCCATGTAGTCGCCCATACCCTCGTAGGCGGCGCCCGCGTCACGGGTACCGTCCAGGCGCTCGCCGTCCTGAGTCTTGAGGATAGAGTTTACGAAGAAGGTCAGACCGATGGAACCCTTGTTGTTGAAGATGTAGGGTACCAGTTCAACGAAGCCGTAGTCGCCGGAGTGAATCTCTTCGACGTCTACCGGCACCGCGCCCTGCTTGTTGGTGGTCGGGTTTACACCCCACTTGAAGGTGGGGACACGACCCTGCTTAGCCTTGGGGGACATGTTGAAGTTGTACGTGTTCACCAAGTGCGCAGGGGTAGGCTCATCGCCCTGTACGTCGCTGTCTCGGATGGTGGTCTTGAGCTTACCATCCGAAGCGAGATACAAAGCGGTGCGGTCGAGCCAGTGCTCACGTAGCTTGTTGCCCAAGTCTTCCGAGAGACGCTTAGCCGCGACAGCTTCGGTGATCGCGTCAGAAACCTTCTCGCCCAGAGCCTCCATGATCGTCTTGTCAGTGCCCGGCAGCTTGTCGTCCTTGCCGATAATCAGATTGATGCCGTACTGGAGATCCTTGATCTGAGGGCTATCCTTGCCCTCCTCCGCGATGATACGGTCCACAACAGCCTGCGGAACATACTCACGGGAACCGCCATCGGGGTGGCGGTAGGGGTCCTTAAGAAAGACGTAGGAAAAACGGACGCGGCCAAGGGTAATTGCGTTGGTAGCCATTTGGATGGTTTCCTTTCAGTGGTTAGATATTGAGGTTTTCGTAGGCCGAGGCAGCAGCTTCGGCCTTGATTTCTGCCGGGCGCTTATCGCTCTCCGGGGCGAGAGCAAGCTTCCCGGTGGTCTTGGTGACGAACTCGCTTGCCGGGGTACTTTCCAGCTTAACCCCGAGCTTCTTCTCAAGGTTGGCGATGGTTTCCAGCTTCACGATCGTCTGGCTCAGCCCGTCGGTGCTCAGGCCGCCCTCTTCGAGAGCGCGGAGGAAGCCTTCGGGGTCTGGGATGGTACGTCGGGCAGAGCCGCGTATGACCTTGAGTCCGGGGAACTTTACCCCGTGGTCATACGCCTGAGTGAGCACGTGCTCTTCGACGTCTGTTAGCCATTTCTTAATCGCCTTGGCGTTCAGGGCGACCATAGCAAGCTGCTCTACTGAGAGCTCACCTACGGGTGCTAGGACAGGAGCGTTAGTCATCGGTCAGCATCCCTTCTTGTAGGAGGAATCCCCACATGGCGTTTGCTCGGGCCGAGCAGATTGCCTTGGCGGGGCACCATTGGCAAATCTCATCGCTCGGACAGAACGAGCCGGTGGAGGAGTTGATTTCGTCAATCGCTGGTAGCACTTTCGTGTCTACCCAGCTTTGCAGTTCGTCCGCAGAGAGGCGAAAGTCGCTGTGGCTATGACGGCGCGGCTGGAAGATGTGGAGCTCGACGGTCTGGATGTCGTACACCAACGCCCAGAAGCGCAGGGCGCCTGCTCCGTACAGGAGCAACTGCGGATTCTCCGTGGCGCTCACCGGGATGCCGGAGCCGTACTTGTAGTCGATAACGTACAGGGTGGTGCCGCTGACGACAATCGCATCGGCGGTTCCGAAACACTGCTCGGTCACGAAGACTCGCTGTTCAATCATGACGAGCGCGTTCGGGTCGTCCCGGAGCAGATCAAGGATGAACTCGACCTGCCCGGCGGCGAACTTCTCCATCTCGGAAATTGCCGGTCGCCCGAGAAGCTTCTCGGCTTCCTCGGCTAGGCGCTTGCGCTCTGCCTTGAACTCCGCGGCAGAGACTTTACCGAGTGCCTGCTTCATCAGATTCTCTAGCACGGCGTGGGCTAGAGTTCCCTCCTCAGCCGCCATACCTGCTGTCTGCTCGGGCACCTTAGCCGACTCGATAAGGTCGAAGGACTTCGTGCAGTTGAGCCAGCGGTGGCTGGAGGAGGGGGACAGCTTGGCGTGAACGTCAGGCATCCGCGCCGTTCTTTCGGTTCTCGATCTCGCGCTCCAGCTTGCGCAGGATGTCGGCGCGGTCCGCTACCGGAACCTCCGATACCCGAGAGAAGCCCCGGGTGGAGAGCACGGTCTGCACGAGCGGTAGTGCCTGCGCTCCGGCGAGGTCCTGCAGCTCTTGGACGGCGGCTCGCATCTGCTCGAAGGTGACTTCTCGGGTGGGGGTGCCACCGCTTTCAAGCGCTTCGACGCGCTTGGTCAAATCCTCCAAGGAGGCGGCGATGGTCTGCAACTCCTTGATGATGATGGTGGCCGCGTCCGTCATGGCGGCGGCGCTTGCCTCAGAGTTGAGGGGAGTCATGATTCACTTTTCCTTTCATGTAGAGCCCACTTGAAACGGTGGCGGTTCCAGTATTGCACCGGAACCGCCACCGTTTCAAGCGGGCGTTGGTGAGATAGCCCACGCCTAATCAGCGTAGGTTACACGGAAGACGGTCTGCGAGCCGTAGCAACCGACTCGCTGCCTGCCTTCCTCCTGGACCAGCACACCCTTACGGGTAAGGCTAACCAAGGCGGCTGTAATGCGGTTCTGGTCGCGCAAGGACATATCGGGCAGACTCTTGCGCATGATCTCCACCCACACAGCGGCAGGTGTGATGAACGAACGGGGAGCCCTCGGCTGAGACTTATCCTCCGCGCCCAAGCTCTCATCCTGGAGCCACTGAGTACGCTCAGGCATGGACATACGCTCCCACGCCAGGGGCACGGGGGACTCCAGAGCCTCGGTGATGGTAGCCACGAGGTTGTCTTCCATCGTGTGAGACTTCCGAGCCTGCTCCGCCAGCACTTCCTCCGCAGGGGAGAGCACAGGGCGCTCGCCTTCCTGGTACAGAGCCACCGCTTCTGCCCACACCTGGTCTACGTACTCGGGGGTGTACTTGTCGAAGTCCATCTGCTCCAGCACATCGACAATAAGGAAGCGGCGGTTACCGTCGCGCTCGCGCAACATCATCGGGTCGTTGGTAGTACCCCACACAACCCAGCGGCGAGGCACCTCGGTAGCGGACCTGTCGTAAGGCAGGCGGTACACGTCTCGCTGGCGCGTCAAGAAGTCCTTGAGCTCGTTGAAGTCAGCGTTGTTCAGAGCGTGGCCCTCATCCGACACCATAATCCACGAGCGTGAAGCCGATATGAGTGTGTCTTTATTCTGGATGTCGCCCAGGCTGGCGGTGTATCCGCGCGCCATGCGCTCAATCCAGGTGGTCTTACCCACGCCCTGCCCGCCGTAGAGGATAAGCGACTGGTCTACCTTGCATCCGGGCTTGAACGCGCGTGCTACCGCCCCGAGCAGGGCGCGCTTGGCGACCATGCGGTTATACGGGGTGTCCTCAGCACCGGGTAGGCACGTCTCCAGGCGGGGTATTCCGTCCCAGGTGAGGCTCTGCAGGTACCTTTTCACCGGGTCGATGCGCCGCTCTCGGCGCACACGCCCGAGAAGGTCATCCACTCGCTGCCGGGTGACTCGCCGGATCTGGTACTGCCGTTCGATATGGTCTTTGAGGCCACTCACGTCAGCATTGTTCACCTGCGGCGGGCTTCCGTCCCTCAAATCGTAGTCTTCGCCCATGATTGCCTCGTAATCACCGCGCACGTTCCACCAGAGGGACTTGAAGATGGGGTCGTGCATGAAAATCAAGTCATAATTCTCGATGCGGTCCTCGACCTGCAGGGTCTTCTCGTGCCGAAGCAGCTTCTTCGTCCATTCGAGCTCCCCCTCACCCAGGTCTTCCTCTTCCTCCGCCTCTACAGCGGGCTCAGGCTCCTGCGTGAGGGTGGAAAAGTCCTCGGGGACGGTTAGCGGGCTGCCGGCTACAGCGGGGCGGGCGACCTGCTCATAGGCGGCGGTGGCTCGGCGCTGTTGGAAGCCCTCGTGCCCTTCCAGGAAGTTCTTCATGGCTCGGGAGGACGGGGCGTGGATAACTGCGCCCTCATAGCCTGCGTCCAGCTCTCCGAAGCGGTGAATACGCACCAAATCGAAGGCGTTCTGAGCGTGACCACTCGCCGGGTCGCTTCGATGGTTCGAGAAGAACAGCAGCGGAGCGTCCGGCAGGGGACTCATGCCCGGAGCGGAGCTCTTATCGGCGTGGGTGTACCGGAACCGGCTACCGACACGCTCGTAGGGGAGCTTGAACACCTCAATCAGCTCGTCGAGGTCTTGGTAGTGCCTGCAGAACTCACCGGCTACGCCCTTGAGCGTCAGCGGGTCCTTCTTACGTACCCGTCCCATCGACACTGCGGCTCCGGGGGTGTCTGGCGCACTCTCAAAGAGCGCACCGGAGGCCAACGGGCGGTTCAGCTCGCTCCCGTACTCGTACAGGCTCTCATCCTTCGCCGCCGGAGTGAACATAATCTGACTCGGGGTGGCGCTCGCCGCGTCAATCGCCGCTTGGGGCACGGCGCGCATGATTTCACGCACGATGCGGGTGTACACGTCGGGAGGCACCATCCCATCCAGCGGAATGAGGACTCGGTACGAGGGCTTCTGCGCGGAGTGCGAGTAGGTCGTGTGCCAGAGCACTGCAACGTCATCGAGGTAGCTCAGCAGGTCGGTGAAGCCCTCCGCGGAGGCTCCGTCCAGGTCAAGGGTGATGACGCTACGGCCAATCACGTTATCGCCGCTACGGTGGTGCCCGCGAAGCTCGCCGGGCAGGTACGAGCGGGCGCTCTTCTGCGTTCCAGGTGAGCGGAGCATGTCGAGGAAGTCATCAATGCTGTACTGCAGGGCGGTGGTGTTCGCGCTGGTGCCCTGTGCTACCTCGACGGGGAATCGCTTCTCTTCGCGGACCGCGGCAGCAGTCGTGGTCGTTGCCGGGGAGAGTACGGACATGGTACTATAGCTCCTAATGTCGTTTGGTTAAGCTACTGATTTCAGTGGTTGGGTGTACCCCCGGAGTTCATAGCTCCGGGGGTTTTTCTTTGCGCTCTCAGTCTACACACTCGGCGCGTCTTCCTCCTTCTTGAGGTAGTCCAGGAGAGCCTGCTGTGCGTCCACCTTGTGAGTCAATCGCGCGTAAACATGCTCGTCAATGGAGTTCGGGACCTCAAGAATGTGAATCGTCACAGGGTGCTTCTGACCGCTTCGGTGAAGGCGCTTATTGGACTGGAGCCACGCCTCACTGCTCCAGGGCAGGGAGAGCCAGACGGCGATGTGGCCGCCCTGCTGCAGGTTCAGACCGTGACCGATGGACTCAGGGTGCGCGGCAAGGATAGGAATCTCGCCTGCGTTCCAGCGGTCCACGAAGTCCTTGTCCTTGACGGTGCTCACCAGCGGGCCGAGCTTCGGGTGCGCCTTGAGCATCTGCAATTCGGCGGCGAAGCGGTAGAAGACCAGCACCGGGGAGCCATTGGCGGCTTCCACCAAGTCCTCCAGCTTGTCGAGCTTGGCGCGGTGAAGCTGGACGAACGGGCGCTCAGCGCTCGCTGGAGCGTCGATGTCGGCTTCCTGGTATAGAAAGCCGCTAGTGATCTGTGAGAGCTTGCTAGAGGCGACAGCGGCGTTCTGAGCGGTAATCTCCTCGCCCTCCGAGGCGAGCCAGACGCTCATATCGTCGCGCATCTTCTTGTACGCCTTCACTGCAGAGGCAGTCATGCGCACCGGGTGGGTAACGTAGGTGACCTCGGGCAGCTCGACGCGGCCCTCGGTGCCCATCGACAGCGCGAGGTGGGCGATTGCGTCGTAAATCTTCTTATCGGCTCCGGGCTTCGGCACCCACTCGGTGAAGCTACCGAAGCGCTGGGTCGGATGGAAGTAGCGCTGACGGAAGGCGGTGAGCGTGCGGCCCAGAGCCAGCCCACCGTCCAGCAGTTTGATCTGTGCGTACAGGTCGGAGAGTCCCTTCGGAGTCGGGGTGCCCGTCAGACCCCACACATGGTCCACGAAGGGAGTGATGATGGAAGCGCCCTTGAAGCGCTGGGTGTCCTGGTTTTTGTACCCAGAGAGCTCGTCAATGATGAGGGTCTTGAAGTAGCCGGAGGAAGCCTTCTGAGCGGCCTCCGCCAGGTTCTCACGGGAGATGATGGTGAGGTCTGCGTCCACAGCAAGAGCGGCGGCGCGCTTCTGCGGGGTGCCCTTCACAACAGTGATGGACAGGTGCGGTGCCCACTTGTCGCGCTCAGCCGCCCAGGAGAACTCAGCGACACGCTTCGGTGCAACGATGAGGGCGGGAAGGTGTGTCTTCGTGAGAGCCATCAGGCAGATGAAGGTCTTACCGAGGCCCATGTCGAGGATGAGTGCCTTGCCTTTGCCGGGTTTGTGGAGGTGGTCAATCGCCTCCACCTGGTAGGGGCGAGCTGACAGGATCGGGTCGTTGGTCATGATGAGTTCCTTTCGTCGGTCAGCTCGCCGTCCCTGGCGGCGAGCCATTGCGCCACGTCCTCGTGCCCATAGAGCACGCATACGTTCGCGCCGGTGTTGTCGAGTTTGTTGATGATGTGTTTCTGTCGGGCAGAGAGCCTGCCGCCTCGCGCTCGTTTGAGTTCGAGGAACCAGACCACCCCGCCGGGTAGGATTACGATCCGGTCGGGTACCCCTGTCTCCGTGGAGAGGAACTTGTAACTAAGCCAGCGACGCTTAGCGCACTGCCTTACGAGGTACTTCTCGACGTCCTTTTCGCGGGGGGTGCTGGTCATGTTTCGGAGGTCCTTTCTGCGCGGTCGCCAGAAAAGTATATAAACTTTTTTTAGTTTTAGCGTCATTTAGCGCCAAACCCCTAGTCAGAGCGTTTTGACCCTTAAATTTTTTAGGGTCATTTTAGCGTCACTTTAGGGTCACTGACGCTAAAATCTGGATTTGTGGTGAGGTAGCTCACGCGGTTTTTCTACCTACTGTGAGCGCGGTCACTGGGTGTAGTGTCGGGTGTCACAGAGTCCCTATTTTCTGTGTGAGCTACCTCTCCACTGACTCTAAATTAAGGGTCATTGACCCTAAAATGACCCTAGTTTGACCCTAAAAAATTTAAGGGTCAAAACGCTCTGACTAGGGGTTTGGCGCTAAATGACGCTAAAACTCGCGCGTACGGAAAGTTTATATAGAAGTTAGCCGGTAAGCCCTGGTTCGAGGGTACAGAAAAGCCACCCTCGAACTTCCGCTCATGGGTGGCTCTCCCGCTATATCCCTAGTCGCTTTCGATACCTCTACCTATAGCGCTTCCAAGTCTACCCGAAGCCTTGTACTTACTCCAGTCGATGCGTGAGCCGATCGGTGCGTCCTTGCGGAGGATTTCTCGCCCGCCCAGACCTCGGACCGTCTGCCCCGACATTCGCCTAAGCTTCTGCAGGCTCTCACAGTTCTTCCGGGCAGTCTCAGAGCTGGTCTTGCGCCGGTGGTGGTGCCCGCACAGCGCAGCGAGGTTGCTCGGGTCGTTGCTCGGCCCGTCGATGTGGTCTACGTCGGTCGCCTTGGCTGTACAGCGCTGTCCGGTCACAGCGTTGGTCGCCATGCATTGAAAACCGGCTGCCTTGAGCACGTCGAGTCGAATCTTGCGCCACTGCGGGGACTGCTGATAGGTGAGTCCACTCTTCGCGCCCCACCCGGTACGTTTCTTACTACGCTTCGGCACGGGATGCCCCCTGTGCGGCCTTCAACGCCACCTCAGCGGCTTCTTCACGGGTCAGACCGCCCTCTGAGTACTCCACGGACTTTGCGGCGCTCAGGAAGCCGTCAGCGCCTCCGGTGATGGTGCAGACGATAAGACCGGAGCCGTCGCCAGTGGCGTAGTCTTCGATGCGAACCGCACCACCGACGTTTGCTCCTTCGCCGTGCCACTTCTGGGACTTCGATAGGTTAGTCCACGCCAGGATATCCTCTTCGCGCCACAGGTAACCTTTTTCGTGGTTCTTTCCGCGGTTGAAGACTACCGCCGGGGAGGGAAACTTCCCCGCGTTGATTAGTCCGTGGATGTTGGAACGTGTATAGCAGGTAGCGGCGGCGACACCGGATGCGTCATAGAGCTTGCCGTACTTTCCGGGGTTCGGGAGGTTAGTCATTGGTTCCTTTCCAATCTTCCACCGTCAGAGTCGCCGTGTACAGGTCATTCACGCCTTCCACGGGCTCCGGGGTAGAGAGCTTGAGCTTGCTGAGTGCGTTGGTGAACGCCTGGTTGCGGACGACGGAGCGGGAGCCCCACTCCATATCGTCGGGTAGGTTGATGCCAGCTTCGCGGAGCAGTCGAAGCTCCTTGCGCCCACGAGCTGCTTCTTCCTCGTCGGGGAAGTTGCGGGAGGCAGTCGCCCAGGCGTAGGCATTGACGATGCCGGTGAGCAGTGAGCGGCTGAAAGTGGTGGCGAAGCTATTCTTGATGATGTCGTTGGCTACGGGGCGGATAGCGTTAGCGAAGCCGATGTAGTCGGGCTTCTCGGACTGTGCGGAGTACAGCGTCTCCAGCCCGTAGTCAGCGGGGTCTGCGCCGTAGGTCATCGGTTCGACGCCCTGCCACGAGGGGGTGTAGAGCCCCGGCAGTGCGCAGAAGGCGAGGCGGTAAGCGCTCGGGTCGGTAGGTTCCTTGCTGAGTAGGGTCAGTCCGGGGCGCTCGGCGCCGAACGAAATCAAGTTAGCTTTGATCCATACGGGAATCTCGGTCATTCGTCTGTCCTTTCGTAGTCTTCTTCGTCGTACTCGTCCCCGTCCCACTCCTCGGTCAGCAGGTCTTCTAGCGCGTTGAGCGAGTCGAGAAATTCTGAGGCGGTGAGGGTGAACGGGGCGGCAGCTTCGGCTACCGCCTTGTCGGGGTGGGAATTGAGCATCGCTAGGTGCCCGAGCATAATCTCCCGGTACGAGTTAATCTTGACAAGCTCGTCATAGACGGCGGCGGGGTTTACGGTAATTCGGCGGTCCATAAACCCCGCCTCCTTTCTTTGGGTTACTTCTTGGTGTACTCCGCAAGCACAGCGCCCAACGGGGAGCCTGTACTCTTGGGGAGCACCATACGGACGACGACTTTATGGCCGCCAGTCTCGGCCCTTTCTGCAACGCTCAGATCTTCCCCGAGCAGTGCTTCATAGCTGGAGCACTGGAATGACGCTTCCCAGCTGTCCGGGTCAGCACACCAAAGGCTGCGGAAGTAGAACCTCCGAGTCGTGCTCACCGGCAGGTAGAGCTTAGTCTCGACGTCTCCCTGGGGTACACGTAGTACCCTGGGGATTGCCCTTTCTTCGGTCACCTTGGCGATTGTCAGGACCACATAGGAGCGTCCGTCCTCGGCGGTGAATGGCCGACCAGCGGGGACAATGCTGATCTCCTCCGCGATCTTGTGCGCCAAGCGGCGAACCGGCATGTCCCCCAGGTCACGTAGGTAGGGCTGGTGTAGGTCCACTAGCGGCTGGTCCTTGACGCGCACCATGCAGTCCAGCGGGTCGATGGGTTGCGCGCGTTGTGCGAACCGCTCAGCCTTTGTGAACTTCATCTTGTACCGGGATTTGCTGCCTCCGTGGTAGACAGGTTCAATACTTTGAAGCATCAAGCCTTCCCTAACCGTGGTGTAGAGGCAATTCCCGCCGTGGCTCTGGATTTCCACGTCGTAGATGCCCGGAGCTAGGGGTATAAACTTTGAAGACATCTTCGTATCCTCCTTACTAGCTCGAAATCCAGGCGAGGAACGCGAGCCCGAAGAGAAAGTCATCGCTTTCTTCCTCTCGCTTCTTCTGCTCATCCTCGTACACTTCACCGGCCAGACGCTTCACGTCGTGGTAGCTCTTCGGTTCGGGGGTCATTGGTTCATCTCCTTCTGTAGGTTTTCTTCAAGTTGTTGCAGGTCGTAGCGGAGCTTGGTGAGGCCCATAGCTACGTTGCCCGGCACGTTCGCATCTTGCAGTGCCTTGACTGCCAGTGTAGCAATACGCTCGGTGAGCTCTTTGAGTGCGTCGGCGGCTTCCTGTTCCAGACTCTCCTCGCGCTCCGAAATCTTCCACAGCTGCGGCACCTCCGGCTCGAAGGGCGAGGCGCCGCTGGGCTTAGTGTCCCAAGGCAAAAGAGCCCGCACGCTCTCAGGCAGTCCCACGTGCCCCGAGCCGGGGTAGAGGTAGCCTTGTTGCGCGACGTAGAGCCAGCGGCGCAGGTAGCTGAGCACCTTGTTTCGGTCGCGGTCTGGCACTCGGCTCAGCTCAGCAATGATGAACTCCAGGGACACGCCCTGCGCCTGCGCGCCGCCGCCTCGCTTCTCCGTCAGGAGTCCCTTGATGACGGAGGTGGGGAATACCCCGACGCTCCGTCCGTCCTTGGCGCGCTCGCGAATCCACCCGTTGATTGCGCCGTTCTTGAAGCCCATGATGCGGTTGAGCTGGGCGACGTGGGCGTAGACGCAGGGGGTGCCGGTACTGTCCGCGGCGAACCGGAAGACCAGTGGCATTTTCTCGACTCGCTTCGTGGACTGGACGAACACTTCGCAGGTGGCGACATGAAACTCGGGGCGCTCCTCGCTGGTGCGGTGCGAGATGATGCGCATCCCTTGAGTTAGCTCGTTTGTCATTGCTTAGCTCCGATGCGGAAGGCTGTTTCAAGGTGCGTAACAGCAAGTCGGAGGTTAGCCAGAGGGGAGAAGCCCCCGCTCAGCTTGTACTGTCCCTGACGCAGCAGTTCAGCCATTTCAGCGGTGCGTTTGGCGCACTGGGTGAGGTCTTCAATGGCCCTGGTAGTTGCTATGTCGTGTGGATAGCGAGGTTCTTCGGCGCCATATGCTTGGGTTAGCTCTGCCATTAGTCCTCCTTCCAGGCGAGGGCGACGTAGACTCGGTATGAACGGGGAGTGCGGTACACGTCGATGACCTCGCGTTGGCGGGAGACGCCCGTACTCTGCAACACAGTTCCGGTGAGCTTGGTCTGGTTGGGGTTGTTTTCAACGTGAACCTGGCCGGAGTACCCCCCGCGTTCCACGCGCATGAGCAGGGTCGCGTCGTCTACGGGTACGAAGGTGGCTTCGCGGATGAGTACGTCGCTATCTTCGAGGTGGGCGTATTCGAGTCGGGCGAGGGCCGCGGCCTTCGTGTAGTAGTGGATGGGGTAGCGGCTGTTGTCGGCCTCATCAAGTGGCAAATTGAACAGGCTGGGGTCGATGAGCTCTTCGATGCGTTCACGAATCTCCGGGGAGAGGGCGCCGAGGTTCTGCAGGGCGCCCAGCTTTACCGGAGTGTCGCGGGTGTACTTGGTGGTCATTGGTTATCCTTTCAGGTTTCGGGTGCGGTCCCAGAAGTGCAGGTAGATGTGTGCTACTTTGAGCAAACTTCGCCGCTCGTCAGAGTTGTAGCACGCTGCCGCCTCAAGGAGGTGAGAGCAAATCAGGGCGTGCTTGGTGGTGCTGAATTTGTCAGCGTTCAGCACCACCTTCCTAGCGGCGAAACGTAGTACTGCTACGTTCTCTCGGTTTACATCGTGCTTGCGCAGGGTGATGGCCAAGATCCCGGAGCTCGCTTCAACCCAGTCTTCCACGGGCGACACGGTGTGCAGGTTCCAGACGGCGCGGAAGGTGTCACGCCACGAGCTCGGCAGTAGTGAGGCTATGTCCTCGCGGTTCTCATCGGTGTAGAAGCCAGGCACTAGTAACCTTCCTTAAGTCGGGCGCGGTCCCAGTCGCGCAGGTAGCTGTTGGCTTCTTCGAGCAAGCGCCGCTTCTCGGTAGGGGTGTCACAAGCTGCCGCGGTCAGGATGCGGGAGCAAGCCAGGGCGTGCTTGTTGTTACTGAACTCGTCGGCGTTCATCGTCACCATTGCGGCGGCGAAACGTAGGTCTGCTACGTTCTCGTCGTCTACCTCGTGTTTGCGTAGGGCGAGAGCAGTAATTCCTGCGCGGGCTTGAACTCCGTCTAGGTAGTGGTCTTCGGTACGCAGGTTCCAGACGGCGCGGAAGGTGTCGCGCCACCAGTCAGGAAGCATTGCGGCCATGCGTTCGCGGTTCTCGTCGGTGTACATGTAGGTCACTGGTTCTCCTCTCGATGGCGGTACCAATCCCTTCGTCGGCGGTTCCAGCTGTCGAGACTGCGGTGAGCACTGCGGAGCATCCCGGCTCGGCGCTCCCATCGGCCGCAGATGAGCGCGCCGATGAGGTCGTACACGGTATCGGCTTGCTCTTCGGAGATGAACTCGCTCTTGTGCTTCTCGACCATGAACATTGCCGACATGAGCCACACGCCAAGGATGGGGTCCATCTCGTGTACGCCGGGCTCGAGGGTGGTAAGCTTGTCGATGCTCCAGAGGGCGTTGTCCCAGTCCACGTCAGGCGAGTCTGGGCGTAGGTTCCATACGCGGTGTACGGCGTCGGCCCAGACGTCCGGCATGGGCTTCTTGATGCGATCGCGTTGTTCGTCGGTGTAGAGTTCTGTCATCAGTTCTCCTTCTTGTTCTTATTCGGTCGGGGTACCCACGCCAGCAGGGAGCGCAGGGCGGGCAGCTTGCGTCGGGTTGCCGGAGCAACCGTCGGCTCGTGTCGGTAGGTGTACCGAATCTGGTTGATAGGCGGCATCTTCGGTACGGAGTAGGTGGCGACGCTCGGGGCGTCGTAGCGCCAGGCGTCGTCGGCGTTGAGCTCGCGGATGCGGGCGTCGTGTTCGGAGGTGGTGGTCATGTGGTTTCCTTTCATTCGTCTGAGTCTTCCCATTCGAGGGCGGCGAGTACGGAGAGGCCCGAGATAGCGACTAATACGCCAAGCGAGCAGAGTGGTACTAGCGCCGGGTGGTCGCTCCCTTGAGTGCTCCAGATGTAGGCAATCCCGCCCAGGATAAGGAGTTCGACCATCACGAGCACCCAGTCCCAGCGGATGCGTCGCTCGCTCTCAGGTTCAGTCTCGGGCTCAGTCTTATCGGGCTTCGCAATTTCCACCTTCTCTGGCTTCGGCTTACGGAACCAGCTTCGCACTGCCGGTACGGAGAGTGCGGTTACGCGCCGGTTCTCTAGCGCTTCCTGTCGTTCGATAGCTTCGATTGGCGCACCGTAGTAACCCCACACGATGAGTGAGTCATCGAAGGCGTCGCCCTGCGTATCGAACTCTACACAGATACCAGCGTCCTGGAGGGTTCGACTTACGATCTTGCGGGCGCGAGTGATGTCATAGCAGTAGGGGTCCGCGTCTTCTAGGAGCGATAGCACCCTGCCGAGTGCGCCTACACATGTGAGTTCTCGAAGGTCATAGCGACCCTTAAAGGTACCGTCGTCCTTGATACTGGCACCAGGTACGTGTTGCCAGTTGCCGTGGAAGTAAGGCTTTTTCTGAAGCTCGCTCGGGGAGAACTCAGCCAGCACTTTTCCGCGGCGGTGGAGGGTGAGCGACACACCATCCCACTGAACAGTAGTACCTCGGTATGTGTTGGCAGTCCAGGAAGTACAGCGGGGGATCTGACTATCCAACCACTCACGGAGCTGCTTCCTTCTTTCGACACACCCAACACCGTGGGTTTCGTAGGATACAACGCTAGTCTCGTTATCGTATCGGGTGTCTGTACGCTCCCCCATCAGGGAGGTGACCTGCAAGAACCGAGCGGCTGTCTCGAACTCTTCCTCAGTGATGGTGTAGAAGTTGCGCATGGTTACTTCCTTCGCTTCATGAGTTGTCGTGCTTCTTCCTCCAGGGCGAGAGCGTCGAGCTCAGCCTCAGCGCCTCGGTCACCACCGAGCAGTCGTTCGGCAGCTACTTCGTTGCGGCCCTGAGCTTCGGCTAGGAGCTTTGACTCCGGGCGTAGGGGTGCGGAGCCGGAGAGTCGGGCGCGGGTACCTGAGACGGACTCGACCAGCTCGGCGGTCTGGGTCAGTAGCTTGTTGGTCTGTTCGGTGACCAGCAGAGCGTTGAGGTTCGCTTCCTGTGAGATGAGCACCTGTTCGATGTCGGTGAGAGTGCCGCGCTGTCGCTCTAGTTCTGCTTCGAGAGTGTTTTCGGCCGCCTCGTTGCTCTTCATCTGCACGATGCGTCGGTGTACCTCCGGGTCGCTCGGCTCGCCTGCCCAGTCCTCAATCTCTTTGCGGAGTCGGGCGGCGGCGCATCGGTTGCGGTCACGCTCGCGTTCGAGTCGGTTGCATCCTTCAACAACCTGTCCGTGGTCGCGGCGCAGGCGAGCTACCTCAGCCTGTAGCTTGGTGATGTCGTGGTTATCGGTAGCCATGTAGAGGTCAGCTCCAATCAGTCGTCGGTAGTGGTGGGTGCGGGGGATGTCGGGTGCGAAGCTCACCAGGGCTTCGTAGCAGGCTTTCTGGATCTGCGCCGAGTCGAACTTGGACAAGTCCCCGTTGAGCCAGGACTTGAGCTTAGTGTCGCCGGTGGTAAGCCAGGTGAGGCGAAGGTCGGAGAGGGCGAAGAGCCAGTCGGCGTTGTCGGGGATGTCCACGTCGTGTCCTTTCGGTTAGCGGATGAGGAGTTCAGGCGGGGCGCTGGCAAGCAGTAGCGCCAGTACCAGCGCCCCGTTGAGTAGGAGTAGGTGGGCTTCGTCGAGCAGTTGTGCAAGCATGGGTGCCTCGTGTTGTGGGCACCCCCGGCACCAGCACGGGTACCAGTGCCGGGGGTGTGGGGAGGTGGCGGTTAGCTAAGCAGCTCGTAGATGAGGTACTGCTTACCGGCGCGTTCGTAAGTGTCCAGTACCTTAGCGACGCCCTCGACTACCCAGCCTGCCGACAGCTCCTCAGAGCTGTAAAGATAGACGCCGAAGTCGTGGGTCGTGTGCACGGGTCGGGAGGACCCACTCGGAGAGGTTACGCGGTGGTGTCGGACCTCGGAGATTCGGTAGCGCTTATCGGAGGCGACGGAGCGGATCGTGTACCAACCATCCGGGACGGACACCTGCGTGTAGGCCTTGAGGACGTTACGGATGGTGCGCGGTTCACCGGACGAATCAAGGATGCGGTTCATACCCCTATCGTCGCTGTTCAGTGAGTCCGTTGCGGTAAGACTTTCCGGCAGAATCTCATTCAACGGGTCGCTCGGGTCAAGCTCCGGCTCACTCTCACCGCCACGGATAGTTTCAACGTGCTTAGCCAGCTCGGTCAGAGCGCGGGTGATTTCTTCCAGAGACATGGTGTTGTTCTCGGTCATTTGTTGGTTCCTTTCTTAGGAGTCGAGGAGGTCTTCAAGGGGGTTAGGGAAGCTCTGGACGATGAGGTACGAGTTGCCGTTCTCTTCGTAGGTATCAAGCACTTTATGCTCGCCCAGGATGGTGAAGCCGACCAGGGCGCTTACGGGTACGCCGAACGGGACGGGGAAGAGCGGGGTCGAGTCCACGTAGAAGCTGTCGTGCCCCGGTCGGTTGAAGGTCAGGCGACGTACTCGCATGACTCGGACAGTCCCACGGTTCCGACCACCGCCGAGGGAGACGGAGTACATATCATCTGCGTCTTCGCACTCCATATACGCCTTGAGGAGGTTGCGGACGGTGCGGGGCGCCCCGAGTGTGTCGAGTACGTCGTCGGCTTCGTTGTCCTCCTTCGGTTCAGAGTCATAGGGCGTCTTTTCCTCCGGCAGAATCTCATCCAGTAGGTCGTTCGGGTCGAGTGTAGGTTCGAGCGCACGACGGGCGGCTTCAAGCTGCTTAGATGCTTCCGTGAGGGTCGCGGCAATGGATGCCGTGGCCTGTTTGGTGTCAGTCATTTGATTAGTTCCTTTCTTAGGGGTTACTTGAAGATGGTGTCGATGCCACGGTAAGCGGCTTCTGAGTTCGTCTCGACCGCCCCGACAGCGAGGAGCAGGGTTTCGGTGATGGAGCTCCCCGTATCGCGGGTAAGGTGCCGAGCACTTACGGCGTCAGGGATCATGTCCACCAGTGCAAGGCAGTGCTTCTTGAACGCTTCGATGTCGTACAGGGGTTCAGTCATTGGTTAGTTCCTTTCTTAGGGGGTTAGGAGAGTTCAACGATGATGTACTTGTAGTGGCTGTCTTCAAAGGTGTCTACCACCTTGCTCCACTTGCCGAACGTCCAGCCAACCAGCGCGGGTAGGACGGTGAAGCGGGGGAGGGGGAAGTCCTTAGTGCGATACACCGGGTCGTGCTCGCGCCCATCAGGTGACTTGACCTGGCACGCTTCAAGGCGGTGAACACGGTAGGAGGCCTCAGTGGTGGG
>FLSK01002232.1_pt3 | contig 20527 bp, 20 predicted proteins | sample 1550541 | NCBI WGS metagenome assembly FLSK01 (sample SAMEA4031773, study PRJEB14383) | metagenome | biome: human; feature: oral; material: saliva | place: Philippines | collected 2014
GTTCGTATGTACGTTGGTAACGGTGGTCCTAACTTGGTATCTTCTTTCCACGTTATCGGCGAAATCTTCGACAAAGTATATGTTGAAGGTGGTAAACTGATTAACGAAAACGTACAAAGCACTGTGATTCCTGCCGGTGGCGCCGCCATGATCGAATTCAAAGTCGACATTCCGGGCAGCTATACTTTGGTTGACCACTCTATCTTCCGTGCGTTCAACAAAGGCGCGTTGGGTCAATTGAAAGTAGAGGGCGCAGAGAACCCTGAAATCATGACCAAAAAACTGAGCGACACCGTTTACCAACCTGCCGGTGCTGCCGCTTCTGCTCCAGCAGCTGCTTCCGCAGCAGCGCCTGCTTCCGCAGCATCTGCAGATAAAGGTGGCTACTAATCCAGTCATCTCGGCATAGAAACAGAAAAAAGCCACTGCTGTTCCGGCTGATGCAAGGACAACAGTGGCTTTCTTCCACGACCAATCGAAAGATTGGTTTTTCAGACGACCTCTCAAGCATCGAAGGTCGTCTGAAAAACCGGTTTCAAGCATTCACGAACCCGACAAGCCAAAAGCACAATAATCAGAAGGCTTCTCAGGATTTTTATCCGGTTTCGCTATATAATCAAAGCCTAATAATCCTCGTATTCAGATTAGAAAGCCCGTTATGAAACTCATACCACTCATCGCCCTATTTACCCTTGTCGCAAGCGGCAGTGCAGCGGCGGCCGAAATGGTAAAAATCGAAGGAGGTAGCTACCGTCCTCTCTATCTCAAAAAAGAAACTTCTCTTATTAAAGTCAAACCTTTCCAGATTGACAAATATCCGGTGACTAATGCCGAATTTGCCGAATTTGTGAAAACACATCCGCAATGGCAAAAAGGTAATATCGGCTCCAAACAAGCTGAAAAAGCTTACCTGAAACATTGGGTGAAAAACGGCAGCAACAGTTATGCGCCTAAAGCCAGCGAACTCAAACATCCGGTAACCAATGTTTCATGGTTTGCTGCCAATGCCTACTGCGTTTCCAAAGGCAAACGCCTGCCGACTATTGACGAGTGGGAATTTGCAGGTTTGGCCTCTGCCACTCAAAAAGACGGCTCTGCCGAACCCGGCTACAACCGTACCATCTTGGATTGGTATGCAGACGGCGGCCGCAACGGCCTGCACGACATTGGTAAAAACAAACCCAACTACTGGGGCGTATACGATATGCACGGCCTGATTTGGGAATGGACTGAAGACTTTAATAGCAGCCAACTCTCAGCCGGCTCATCCAACACACAAATGTTCTGTAGCGGCGCATCCGTAGGCTCAAGCGACCCATCCAACTATGCTGCTTTCTTGCGCTACGGCATCCGTACCAGCCTGCAATCCAAATATGTTTTAAATAACTTAGGCTTCCGCTGCGCAAGCAAATAAAGTTTAGTTTTATCACCAAAGCAGCTTTGGCGGTACTGGAAGGTATCGCCGCTTTTTTTGGCCGTCTGAAAAGATGTAGCACACAAAGACAAATTGTGGCATAATCCGCCCGTCTTTATAAAAAGACACTTAGGAGTTTGCTTAGGTCGTTTGGCTTGGCAAACTTGTCCGAACCTGAAAAGGTTCTTTTATTTTCGGAGTTATCCATCATGGCATTGACCGTAGAACAAAAAGCACAAATTGTTAAAGATTTCCAACGCAAAGAAGGCGATACCGGTTCTTCTGAAGTACAAGTCGCTCTGTTGACTTTCCGCATCAACGACCTGACTCCTCACTTCAAAGCCAACCCTAAAGACCACCACAGCCGTCGCGGCCTGTTGAAAATGGTTAGCCAACGTCGTCGCCTGCTGTCTTACCTGCGCCGTACTCAGCCTGATACTTACCGTTCACTGATTACCCGCCTGGGTCTGCGTAAATAATTTATGCTTAAAATCAACACCGCCTTTGGGCGGTGTTTTTATTCATATGCCCATGCCGTCTGAAACACAGGCCCACTCTGTGTTATACTTCCACACGCTTAAGCAGCAAGGCTTAAACTCCCAATCACTCCTTAAAGCTCCCATCAAAGCGAGAATCTGAATTGTCTGTTCATTCCATGTTGCACTCAGGAAAATTTTGGTTGAAAACCCTGGTTTTCGGCATTACCGCGCTTTTATGCCTCGCGGCGGTATTGAGTGCCTTAATGTTCCGCATATTCAACACAGAAAACATCGACGCATTCATACAAAAAAACTTTTCCGCCCATGGCTGCCAAATCAAATACAACGCCACTATCGGCAGAAAATGGCTGCCGCGCCCCACGCTGATTTTAAAAGACCTCAGCCTTTCCTCTTCCGAACCTGACACGCCGACGCTGAACATCGCCGAATCCAAAATGGGCTTTGGCTGGAGCAGCCTATGGTCGGATGCGCCCATTCTTGAGAAATGGATTCTTTTAAACCCGACACTGACACTGGACTCAAAACACCATCTGCCCGCCTGCCTGCAACAAGACCCATCGTCAAAAGAAAGTTTTCAGCTCAACCGCATCATCATCAATAACGGCAGCATCCGTTATCACACTAAAGAGCAAAATATTGCCTTAAACAATCTGCAATTTTCCCTGCAGCAAGCCGATTCAGACGGCCGTCCCTTCGACATCAGCGGCACACTGCAAAACATCGGCAATCCCATCAGTTGGCAGGGTGCAGGCTATCTGGTACCCAACAATGCCGGTTGGAGTGTTCCCGCCCTTAAGCTGAACCTGCAAACCGTATTACTCAAAGACAAGCTGGATGCCCAAATCGCAGGCAGCCTTAATTGGCAAAACCAAACCGCCCTACTCCGCGACTTCAATCTGCAAGCCGAAAGCGGCTTTCAAAACTTGCATATCAACGCACGTTCGCCCCTCTTGCAATTCAAAAACGGCTATTTACACCTCAATACACTCAACGGCGCATTGACCGCCGGCAGCGAAAACAACCAATGGGACGGCTCATTCAAACTGGACAAAGCCAACCTCTACGCAACCGTTTTGACCGCCGCCAATTTTGAACTCAAAGGCAGCCATAAAAACGACCGACTCCAAACCAACTTTACCTTTTCCAGCCCGTTGGTTTGGCAAAAAGGCAAAGGCATCGATGCGCCCAAACTGCACCTCAGCACCCTGCAAGACACCATCAACCGCCTTCCCCGTCCACGCTTCATCAGCACACTCGAAGGACAGGCTAATTTCAGCCTCAATACATGGGAAGGCCGTCTGAAAGGCGCATTTGACAGACAAGCCCTCGCCTTGGCCTTTAAATACCAACGCGATGCCCAACCGCGTCCGCACCTTGACGCCGGTATCGCCTTACAAAAACTTAATCTGACCCCTTACTTAGAAGACCTAAAAACCCAGCCGTCGCTCAGTCTTCCTTCCCTGCTGGCCAAATCCTGGCTGCCCGACATTGAGGCCAACCTCCAAATCGGCACCATTCAAACTGCCGGCCTGCAACTTGAAAACGTCGAATCCCTGCTTACCGCAGATAAAGAACATATCGCCCTGCACCGTTTCAAAGCCGGGCTTTATGGCGGCAAAACAGAAGGCGGACTGAGTATTGCGGCCACCGAACCCGCTTCCTACCACCTTCAGCAAAACGCAAAAGGCATACAAATTCAGCCGCTGCTGCAGGACTTGTTCGGCTTCCACAGCTTCAGCGGCAGCGGCGACGCCGTTATCGACATTCAAACTTCCGGTAACGACCGCGCGCAAATGATACAAGCCCTAAACGGCAGCCTGCTCCTCGATATTACCAACGGCGCATGGCACGGCATCGATATGGACAGCATTCTGAAAAACGGCATCTCTTCGGAAAAAATCGACAACAGCAACCTCAAAACCCCTTTCCATCATTTCATCCTCAATAGTGAAATCGAGAAAGGCATCAGCCATCATATCAATACTGAACTGTTTTCCGACAGCCTGCACGTTGTCAGCAGCGGCTATACCGATTTGAATACCCAAAAGCTGTCCGAAAACCTGCTTATCAGCAACGTACTGCAACCCAAAAACAAACCGATTCCCCTCAAAATCGGCGGAACCGTACAAAACCCTTCCATTACCCTTGATTACAGCCGCTTGACCAATGGCATGAACACACCTGCAGAAAAACAAAAAGCCCTGCAAGAAACCATACAAGAACAATGGAAGTGGCTCAAACCACGCTAAATCTTCAAATTAAAGGCCGTCTGAAACCCAAAAAGTTTCAGACGGCCTTTTAACAGATGTATTGTCAGAATAAGATGTTTACTTAGGAATGACCATATACACAATCAGTGCAACAATGACGGCAGACCATACGGTCAACATTATCAAGCCTTCTTTGGAGAGTTTTCTTTTTCTCCAATCGAGCCTCAATATTTCTACCGTACCTTCAAACACTGCCCCAATCATTTCCATCACGATTTGAAGTATAAATTCCAATAGAAATGACATCTATAAGCCTAAACTCTCCCAAATCTCATCGATTTTGGCCGTAACGGCAGGGTCTTTTTTGATCACGCGTCCCCATTCGCGGTTGGTTTCACCCGGCCACTTGTTAGTCGCGTCCAAACCCATTTTTCCGCCAAGTCCGCTGACGGGGCTGGCGAAGTCGAGGTAGTCGATAGGCGTATTTTCCATCAAAACAGTGTCGCGTACGGGATCCATGCGCGTGGTGACTGCCCAGATGACTTCTTTCCAGTCGCGCACGTTCACATCGTCATCAACCACAATGATGAATTTGGTGTACATAAACTGGCGCAGGAACGACCAGCAACCCATCATCACGCGCTTGGCGTGTCCGGCGTACTGTTTTTTCATGCTGACCACCGCCATGCGGTAGGAGCAGCCTTCGGGCGGCAGGTAGAAATCGGTGATTTCGGGGAACTGCTTTTGCAAAAGCGGCACGAACACTTCGTTCAATGCCACACCCAAAACGGCGGGTTCATCGGGCGGTTTGCCCGTGTAGGTGGAGTGGTAAATCGGGTTTTCGCGCATGGTAATGCGTTCGACCGTGAATACGGGGAAATAGTCCTGCTCGTTGTAATAGCCCGTGTGGTCGCCGTATGGGCCTTCCAACGCGGTTTCGTTCGGATGAATCACGCCTTCCAATACAATTTCGGCACGGGCTGGCACTTGCAAATCATTGCCGATACATTTCACCAGCTCCGTCCGCGAACCGCGCAGCAGTCCGGCAAACTGGTATTCGCTCAAGGTATCGGGTACAGGCGTTACCGCTCCGAGAATAGTGGCAGGGTCGCAACCGAGCACAACGGCGACGGGATACGGCGTATCAGGATTGAGTTTGCGGAACTCCTGATAATCCAGCGCGCCGCCGCGATGCGACAGCCAGCGCATAATCAGCTTGTTTTTGCCGATTAACTGCTGACGGTAAATGCCTAAGTTCTGGCGTTTTTTGTACGGTCCGCGCGTGACGGTCAAGCCCCATGTTACCAGTGGTGCAACGTCTTCCGGCCAGCAATGCTGAATCGGAAGTTTATATAAATCAACGTCTTCACCTTCCCACACGATTTCCTGACACGGCGCGTTTTTCACCACGTTCGGCGCCATGCTCCAAATATCTTTCAACAGCGGCAGTTTGGAAAACGCGTCTTTAATGCCTTTAGGCGGTTCGGGTTCTTTCAAATACGCCAGCGTCTGCCCGATTTCGCGCAGCTTGGACACACTGTCCGCGCCCATGCCCAGCGCCACGCGTTCGGGCGTGCCGAACAGATTCGCCAACACGGGATAATCGTAGCGCGTACCGTCGGGCTTAATCGGGTTTTCAAACAACAGCGCGGGCCCTTCGGCGCGCAGCACGCGGTCGGCAATTTCGGTCATTTCCAAATGCGGCGACACCGGATGCTGAATGCGCTTGAGTTTGCCATCAGCTTCCAATCCGGCGATAAATTCTCGCAAATCTCTGTATTTCATGATTTCATTTTCCTGAACAGGCCGTCTGAAAGCAGACCGCCATTTCGGGTTTGAAAGATAAACCAGCGGCTATTGTACCTGCCAAATCCGTCCATATCCCAACTTTCCGCATCCGAATTTCCATATTTTTTGCAAACTACCGTCAAATTTAAACAATATCTGCTTGTGATTGCTTTCAGACGGCCTTATCTTTGGTAGAATTCCAATTTAATCCAGTCATCAATCAATATCTATCGTGGGACGGCGGCCATGTTTGCATTTTTAGAATCTTTTTTCGTTGAATACGGCTATGCGGCCGTGTTTTTCGTTTTGGTTATTTGCGGCTTCGGCGTACCGATTCCTGAAGATTTGACGCTGGTAACCGGCGGTGTGATTTCCGGCCTGGGTTATACCAACTCGCATATTATGTTTGCCGTCGGTATGCTCGGCGTATTGGTAGGCGACGGCTTTATGTTTGCGGCCGGCCGGATTTGGGGACAAAAAATCCTTAAATTCAAACCGATCGCGCGCGTGATGACGCCCAAACGCTATGCCCAAGTACAGGAAAAATTCGACAAATACGGCAACTGGGTTTTATTTGTCGCCCGCTTCCTGCCCGGCCTGCGTACCGCCGTTTTCGTGACCGCAGGCATCAGCCGCAAGGTTTCCTACCTGCGCTTCATCCTGATGGACGGTTTGGCCGCGCTGATTTCCGTTCCGGTTTGGATTTATTTGGGCGAATACGGCGCACGCAATACCGACTGGCTGATGAAAAAAATGCACAGCCTGCAATCAGGTATCTTTATCGTACTGGGCATCGGCGCAGTCATTGTCGGCTGGATTTGGTGGAAAAAACACCGCCGCCATACCTTCTTCCGTGAAAAATTACACGAAAAACGCGCCGCAAAAGCCAAAAAACAAGCCAATCAATAAACCATTCCAGGCCGTCTGAAACACTTCCCCGCTTTCAGACGGCCTCAATCATTCATCAGAAACACCATGAAACAAAAAATCTTCGTCCTCTACACCGGCGGCACCATCGGCATGACCCAAAGCAGCGCCGGTCTGTGTCCCGACACCGCCCTCGTCGATAAAGCCCTTGCCCCCTTTTCAGACGGCCTTGATTTCGAATGGCACGTTTGCCAGCCGCTCATCGATTCTTCCGCAGTAACGCTGCAAAACCAACGCGACTGGTTGGAACTTATTATCGCCAAGCTGCCTGACTATGACGGCATTTTAGTGCTGCACGGCACGGATACCATGGCGTACACCGCCAACCTCTTCGCCCTTTCGCTGCAAGGTTTGGACAAACCCGTTATCCTGACCGGCTCGCAATGGCCTTACGATGCCGCCAACAGCGATGCGCCGCGCAACCTTGCTACCGCCGTTTCTTCTTTCTCGCTCAAACTCAAACAAGTGGCGATTGCCTTTAACGGCAAGCTCTTCCCAGCCGTCGGCAGCAGCAAGGTCAGCACCGAAACCGCCGCAGGTTTTGACAACCTGCATTTTGGCGCACTCGCCGAATGGGAGGAAAACAAAGGTTGGCACAATATCCGTACCGCCCCGACCCAACATTCAGACAGCCTCAAACCGCGTCTTCCAAATCCTGAAGCAAAAGTTTCCGTCCGCACGCTGATTCCCGGTTATGCCGCACAAGAACTTTCAGACGGCCTGCCCCAACTTTCCGCCCAAGCCCTAATCCTGCAAAGCTACGGCCACGGCAATGCGCCGAGCAACGATGCGTTTGTCCGAGCCGTCCAAGCCTTTACGCAACAAGGCAAATTGCTGCTCAACATCAGCCAAGTGCCGCAAGGTTGCGCCGCCGCCGTCTATGCCCAAGGCGATGCTTTGCGTCAGGCAGGTATCATCAACGGCGGCAAATGCAATCTCGAAACTGCCACTGCGCTGATGACCCTCGCCGTATCTCATGACTGGAATGCGGATAAGATAGAAGAAATATTGGAAACTATAAAATTAATTTGAATTTCACAATATTTTCATAATAGCCAAATACTCAGCTAAATAGAGAAACAAATGAAACCTCAATCATTACTAACCTCAAAAGAATTTGAGGCTGAAACTAAAAGCATTTTTAAATTCTTAAATTTTACTTTGGGAATGGGATTATTTATGCAAACTGTGACTGCATTACAATTTCCAAGCCCTTGGAAAATAAATTTACTTGCACTACCTTTATGGATATTTTTCCTATTCCAAGTTTCGAAAATGCCATATTCTCTTATTGCTCTTAGAGCACTTGCCAGTGAGACATCTAATAAAGAAGCTATTGAAAATAAAAAAATAATAGAACGACAATACTCACGCGGCATGCTTCTCAAAGCACCAATAATGTGGATTGGTTTTGTATTTTACATAATTGTATTAATTTACCCTCTTTTTCCTCATGTTCAGCCTATTAAAAACTTTATTCATTGGTTCAAGTACTAATCTTACATGACTTTTACCGACACTCACTGCCATCTTGCCGATCCTAAGCTTGCCGACACGCTGCCTGCCGTACTTGCCGAAGCGCAAGCCGTCGGCGTAGCGCGTTTTATCGTACCGGCTACATCTCCAAATGATTGGCAGGCAGTTGCGCAGTTGGAGAGGCCGTCTGAAAACATCCATATCGCTTTGGGCATTCATCCGTGGTTTTCAGACGGCCTCAACGAAGCGGCATTCCAAGAGTTAGAGTCCGAATTGATCCGGCATCCGCAAGCATGGGTTGGCGAAATCGGCTTGGATTTTTATGGCAAAGAGCAAACCCAAGCCCAACGCGGCACGCAGACCGACGTCTTTATCCGCCAACTCATCCTCGCCCAAAACCTCAATCGCCGCGTCATTATCCATAATCTGAAAGCCACCGCCGCCATTGCCGCCGCCGTCAAAACCACCGGTTTCACACAAGGTGGTATCGTCCACGCCTTCTCCGGCAGCGTAGAAGAAGCGCGGATTTTGGTGAAACTCGGCTTCAAAATCGGCATAGGATCGTTGCTGCTCAACCCGAATGCCAAAAAAGTCCGCGTTGCCTTACAAGCTTTAAACGACACGGATTTTGTTCTCGAAACCGACAGCCCTTTTATGCTCGGCCACGAAACCAATACACCAGCCAACATCCGCCGTATCGCCGAAATTGCCGCAGAACTACGCGGCGTACCGCTGGCACAACTGACTGAAATCACCGAGCAAAACGTGGATTCCCTGCTCCATACTTCCTCTTAATATGCCGACCTCAAGGCATCAAAAAGCCTTGCCCTGCCATTTCATTTCCAAACCGACACACTCTGCCTCCCCTACCCCATATTCATGAATAAAAAGCGATACAAGGCCGTCTGAAAAAATGTTTTTGGCACAAAATATCGTTCATTGCATCATTTCAGCTTTTTAAAACCGTATTTTTCCTTTGATTGATAAAAAGTATTACGCATATTATTGGGCAAACTTTTTATTTACGTTAAAATATGCTTTTTTTTTGATAATAAGGCCGTCTGAAACAGGCGGAAAATACTTATGGCAGAACAACATACACACTCCTCTACCTGGCAGAGCAAAATTAATGCCCTCGGCCCGGGCATCATGATGGCTTCGGCAGCGGTCGGTGGCTCACACCTGATTGCCTCCACGCAGGCAGGTGCGCTTTACGGCTGGCAGCTTGCGCTGATCATTATTCTGACCAATCTCTTTAAATACCCGTTTTTCCGCTTCAGCGCACATTACACACTGGACACGGGCAAAAGCCTGATTGAAGGCTATGCCGAAAAAAGCCGCGTTTATTTGTGGGTATTTTTGATTTTGTGTATTGCATCGGCAACGATTAATGCCGGCGCGGTCGCCATCGTTACCGCCGCCATCGTCAAAATGGCAATCCCATCCCTGACTCTCGATACCGGCATAGTGTCCGCCCTGATCATGGCTTCCTGCCTGTTGATTTTGGCAAGCGGCCGCTATAAAGCTTTGGACAACGTTTCCAAAATCATCATCGTCAGCCTGACCATTGCCACTGTCGCCGCGGCAGCCGTGGCCATGTCCCGCGGTATGCAGATGAAACCCGACTTTATCGAGCCTACCCCATGGACGCTGGCCGGCTTAGGTTTCTTAATCGCACTGATGGGCTGGATGCCTGCGCCGATTGAAATTTCCGCCATCAACTCTTTGTGGGTAACCGAGAAACAACGCATCAACCCTTCCAGCTACCGTGACGGCATTTTCGACTTCAACGTCGGCTACATCACCAGCGCAGTGTTGGCCGTCGTCTTCTTGGCCTTGGGTGCCTATGTTCAATACGGCAACGGCGAAGCCGTACAAATGGCCGGTGGCAAATATGTCGGCCAGCTGATTAATATGTACGCCGTGACCATCGGCGACTGGTCCCGTCCGCTGGTGGCATTTATCGCCTTCGCCTGCATGTACGGCACCACCATTACCGTAGTGGACGGCTACGCACGCGCGATTGCCGAACCGGTACGCCTGCTGCGCGGCAAAGACAAAACCGGCAATGTCGAATTGTTTGCCTGGAACGTCTGGGTTGCAGGCTCAGGCTTGGCTGTGATTTTCTGGTTCAACAGCGCAATGGCCGAGTTACTCAAATTCGCCATGATCACCGCCTTCGTTTCAGCCCCTGTGTTCGCTTGGCTGAACTACCGCCTCGTCAAAGGCGACAAACGCCACAAACTGACCATGGGCATGAACTTCCTCGCCATCCTCGGCTTGATTTACCTGACCGGATTTACCGTTTTGTTCCTACTGAACCAAACAGGCATCTTGGCTGCGCCTAAATAAGCCCATACTAAAAAAGGCCGTCTGAAACTCAAAAACAGGTTTCAGACGGCCTTTCCAATCAATCATATCTTTTTGAATTTTCATTCAAACCCATTATAATGACTCCTTATTTCGCCGTTGCAGACCACTCGACGGCATCCGTATTTTGGAAAATTTATGAAGCCGTCTATCTTAGAAAAACTACAACAACTCAGCGACCGACTGGAAGAAGTCACCCACTTGCTCGGTCAGCCTGAAGCCACGTCCGACATGGACAATTACCGCAAACTCACACGCGAACACGCCGAATTGACCCCCGTCGTCGAAGTCTTCCAAAACTATCAGCTGGCTCAAAGCGACTTGGCAGATGCCGAAGAAATGCTGTCCGACCCTGAAATGAAAGACTTTGCCACCGAAGAAATCGAAGCAGCCAAAGCCAAAATCGACGAACTCGATACTGAACTGCAAAAACTGCTGCTACCCAAAGATGCCGACGACGATAAAAACATCTTTATCGAAGTACGCGCCGGGACCGGCGGCGACGAAGCCGCGCTGTTTGCAGGCGATTTATTGCGTATGTACAGCCGCTACGCCGAGCGCAACCGCTGGCAGGTTGAAATCGTTTCTGCCAACGAAAGCGAATTGGGTGGCTATAAAGAAGTTATCGCCCGGATTATCGGCTTAGGCGCATACAGCCGTCTGAAATTTGAATCGGGCGGCCACCGCGTGCAACGCGTCCCTGCAACCGAAAGCCAAGGCCGTATCCACACTTCGGCCTGTACCGTCGCCGTCATGCCCGAAGCGGACGAACTGGAAGACATCGAGTTGAACCCCGCCGACCTTCGCATCGACACCTTCCGCGCATCCGGCGCGGGCGGTCAGCACATCAACAAAACCGACTCCGCCGTCCGCATTACCCACCTGCCCACCGGCATGGTGGTCGAATGCCAAGACGGCCGCAGCCAACACGCCAACAAAGCGCAGGCGATGAAAGTCCTCGCCGCCCGCTTAAACGATGCACAAAAACGCGAAGCCCAAGCCAAAGAAGCCGCCGAACGCAAATCCCTGATCGGCAGCGGCGACCGCAGCGAGCGCATCCGTACCTACAACTACCCACAAGGCCGCGTGACCGACCATCGCATCAACCTTACCCTGCACAAACTGGATTTTGTGATGGACGGCGATTTGGAAGAAATCACCAATGCCCTGATTGCCGAGCATCAAGCCGAGCTTTTGGCAGCAATGGGGGATTGATGAATTTGGCCCATTGCGTTTATACTTTTCAGACGGCCTGATGACATATGTCAATATGACCGTAAATACATTAAAGAAACTTCAATCCTGAAGCATTAAAATGCAGCACCAGCTGCACCACAGCAACACCCTTCTACAATTAACGAAAGAGAGGACACAAAATGGCAAAAATCCTGATCGCACCGGCATCTACCGGCCTGAGCGCAGATGCAGCGGCAAAAGCATTTGCAGCGGCATTGAATGCGCAAGTTTTCCAAGCCGTTGACTCCACTACAGAAGCCCTGTTGGCTCAAGGCAAGAGCGACGACTGGTTTGACGCGCTTGTCGGTAAAGTTGCAGCATTGAATGCAGATAACCTCGTTATCGAAGGCATCACTCCTGATGCGGACAAATTGTTCTTAGCAGGCAAAAACGTCGAATTGGCGCTGTCTTTGGACGCAGGCGTTGTATTGGCGCTGAAATCCGACAACACCGATGCAGCCGCCGTCGCCCAACAATTAAACCTCGCCAAACAGCTCTACACCAACGCCCCAGGCTTATTGGAAGGCTTTATCATTGACGGCGCAGCCGCAGCTTTAGGCGCACAAGTTGCCGAGCAAACCGGCCTGACTTTCTTCGGCTCCAGCGACAAACTGCAAGACGTATCCGCTTTGGCCAAACGCGAAGCCAAACGCCTGTCTCCAGCTCAATTCCGTTACAACCTGATCGATTTCGCACGCAAAGCCGATATGCGCATCGTTCTGCCTGAAGGCGCAGAACCACGCACCGTCGCCGCTGCCGCTATCTGTCACGAAAAAGGCATCGCCCGTTGCGTACTGTTGGCGACCCGCGAAGAAGTTGAGGCCGTAGCGAAAGAACGCGGCATCAACCTGCCTGATTCTTTGGAAATCATCGATCCTGCTTCTTTGGTTGAGCAATACGTCGAGCCAATGTGCGAATTGCGCAAATCCAAAGGCCTGACTCCTGAAGACGCACGCAAACAGCTGCAAGATACCGTCGTACTCGGCACCATGATGATGGCTCAAAACGACGTAGACGGTTTGGTTTCCGGTGCAGTCCACACTACTGCCAACACCATCCGCCCTGCCCTGCAACTGATTAAAACCGCTCCGGGTGCAAGCCTCGTATCCAGCGTATTCTTCATGTTGCTGCCTAACCAAGTTTTGGCGTTCGGCGACTGCGCGGTTAACCCGAACCCAACGCCTGAACAACTGGCCGACATCGCCATCCAATCTGCCGACAGCGCCAAAGCCTTCGGTATCGATCCAAAAGTGGCCATGATTTCCTACTCTACCATCAACTCAGGCAGCGGCCCTGATGTCGATGCAGTGATCGAAGCAACCAAACTGGCTAATGAAAAACGTCCTGATTTGGCCATCGAAGGTCCGTTGCAATACGATGCGGCTACCGTTCCATCTATCGGCCAATCCAAAGCTCCGGGCAGCGCTGTTGCCGGTCAAGCAACCGTTTTGGTTTTCCCAGACCTCAACACCGGCAACTGTACTTACAAAGCCGTACAACGCAGCGCCAACGTCTTGAGCGTAGGCCCGTTGTTGCAAGGTTTGCGTAAACCAGTTAACGACTTGTCCCGCGGCGCATTGATTGAAGACATCGTCTTCACCATCGCCCTGACTGCCGTTCAAGCCAAACAAATGCAAGGCTGATTGACAAGCTGATGCTTTGAAATCAAAGGCCGTCTGAAACCAATGTTTCAGACGGCCTTTCGTATCTTTGCACCAACTATATTATAATTCGCCATTATTTTCCGAAAGACTGCCCCAATGACTACCTACCAGCAACAACTAGCCGACAAAAAGCAATATCTTCAGCAACTTTTCCAAGGACTGGATTTCCCTGAAATCGAAGTCTTTGAATCTCCGGAACAGCATTACAGGATGCGCGCCGAGTTCCGTATCTGGCATGAGGGCGGCGAAATGTTTTACGCTATGTTTGAGCGCGGACAAAAGGCAAGCAGGGCGAGCCTGATCCGTTGCGACCAATTTCCTGCTGCGTCCGAATCCATCAATGCCTTGATGCCGAAACTGATCGAAGCCGCGTCCAATCATCCCGAGCTGAAAAACCGCTGGTACGCCGTCGAATTTTTGTCCACTTTAAGCGGCGAAATGCTGGTTACCATGATTTACCACAAGAAGCTGAACGAAGCATGGCAACAAGCCGCGCAAGAGTTGGCGCACACTTTGGGCATCCACATCATCGGCCGCAGCCGCAGACAAAAAATCGTATTAAGCCAAGATTTTGTGACCGAAGTGTTGGAAGTCAACGGCAAAACCTTCCGCTATCGTCAAATTGAGGGCAGCTTTACCCAACCCAATGCCCAAGTATGCCAAAAAATGCTGACGTGGGCGTGTGATGCTGCGCAAAACTTAGGCAAAGACATGCTTGAGCTGTACTGCGGCAACGGCAATTTTACCCTGCCGCTTTCGCAACATTTCCATCATGTACTGGCAACCGAAGTTTCCAAAACTTCCGTCAATGCCGCCCAATGGAATATTGAAGCCAACCAAATTACCAACCTCAAAATCGCCCGCCTGTCTGCGGAAGAATTTACTGAGGCCTACACGCAAAACCGTGAATTCCGCCGCCTGCAAGAACAAGGCATCGACTTGAAAAACTATGATTTTTCAACTATTTTCGTTGATCCTCCACGCGCCGGTGTTGATGATGAGACGCTCAAATTGGTTGCCCGATTCGACTACATCCTCTATATTTCCTGCAACCCTGAAACCCTGCGTGCCAACCTCGACACGCTCTGTAAAACCCATGCTATCGAACGCGCCGCCCTGTTCGACCAATTCCCATTTACCCACCATATCGAAAGCGGCGTTTGGTTGAAGAAGAAATAACATCATACAAAAAGGCCGTCTGAATGTTCAGACGGCCTTTAATTAACGGCATATTAAGCGATTTTCAAATCAATCCGCTTCCAAAACCACTTTCATGGCTTGGTTTTCAGTAGCATGTTTGAATACATCGTAAGCTTTTTCCAATTCGCTGAATTTGAAATGGTGGGTCATCATTTTGGTGTAATCCACTGAGCTGCTGGAAATGGCTTTCATCAGCATTTCGGTGGTATTGGCGTTAACCAGGCCGGTAGTGATGGCAAGGTTTTTAATCCACAATTTTTCCAGTTTAAAATCAACGGATTGACCATGTACACCAACCACAGCAATATGGCCGCCGGGTTTCACGATGTCTTGGCACATATTCCAAGTTGCAGGGATACCGACCGCTTCGATGGCGCAATCTACGCCGTCTTCGCCGACGATATCGGCAACTTGCTTGCTTACATCGCCGGAAGCAGGGTTAATGGTATGGGTTGCGCCCAATTCCTTCGCCAGTTTCAAACGATTTTCGTCCATATCGCAAACGATGATGGCGACAGGGCTATACAGTTGCGCAGTCAGCAACGCAGACATACCGACAGGGCCGGCACCGGCGATGAATACGGTATCGCCAGGTTTTACATCACCATATTGCACGCCGATTTCGTGGGCGGTCGGCAAGGCATCACTCAACAGCAGGGCAACTTCTTCGTTGACGTTGTCAGGCAGCGGAACCAAGCTGTTGTCTGCATAAGGCGTACGGACGTATTCGGCCTGAGTACCGTCAATCATGTAGCCCAAGATCCAACCGCCGTTGCGGCAGTGTGAATAAAGTTGGATTTTACAGTTGTCGCAAGTACAGCATTTGCTGACACATGAAATAATGACTTTATCACCGACTTTGATGTTTTTTACAGCATCGCCGACTTCTTCTACAATACCGATGCCCTCATGACCGAGAATACGACCGTCGGCAACTTCAGGGTTTTTACCCTTCCAAATACCCAAGTCAGTACCGCAAATCGTGGTTTTAACGATTTTGACGACTGCATCGGTCGGATCGATAATTTGAGGGCGGGGTTTTTCTTCGAAACGAATGTCGTTTGCGCCATGATAAACCATTGCTTTCATGTGAATCTCCTTGAGCAGTTAATAAACTTTAACAATACAGCGTAAATCCACGTTAACTATATTTATATACCCCTCCACAAGATAAGTCAATCCTGATTATTATTTTGTATGTTATAGTGTAACATACTGTTTTAAAAATAAATAATTAAAAAGTAAATATTAATGAACACTCCCACATCCTTCGCTCGACGACTCATCAATTGGCAGCGCCAACACGGCCGTCACAACCTGCCTTGGCAGGTCAAAGATCCTTATTCTGTCTGGCTTTCAGAAATCATGCTCCAACAAACGCAGGTTGCTACCGTATTGGACTACTATCCGCGTTTCTTAGCCAAATTCCCGACCGTGCAATCGCTTGCCGCCGCGCCGCAAGACGAGGTTTTATCCTTGTGGGCAGGCTTGGGCTATTACAGCCGAGCACGCAACCTGCACAAAGCAGCGCAACAAGTCGTCGGACAATTCGGCAGTATCTTTCCATCCGAGCGCAAAGACTTGGAAACGCTCTGTGGCGTAGGCAGAAGTACCGCCGCCGCTATTTCTGCCTTTGCTTTCAACCGACGCGAAACCATCTTAGACGGCAACGTCAAACGCGTTCTCTGCCGTGTCTTTGCCCAAGACGGCAATCCGCAAGACAAAAAATTTGAAAACTCGCTTTGGACGCTTGCCGAAAGCCTGATGCCGTCTGAAAATGCCGATATGCCTGCCTATACACAAGGGCTGATGGATTTGGGCGCAACCGTCTGCAAACGGACAAAACCTTTGTGTCATCAATGCCCAATGGCAGACATCTGCGAAGCAAGAAAACAAAACCGCATTGACGAGTTGCCCCGCAAAAAAACTGCTCCCGAAGTGCAAACCCTACCGCTTTACTGGCTGATTATTCATAACACTGACGGCGCATTATTGCTTGAAAAACGCCCTGCCAAAGGCATTTGGGGCGGTCTGTATTGCGTACCCTGTTTTGAAAAATTAGACGATTTGTATGCTTACGCCGAACGCTTCGGCATTGTTTCAGACGGCCTTGAAGAACAAACCACGTTTACCCACCGCCTGACCCACCGCTTATTGATAATTACCCCTTTTCAGACGCAACAAAGGCCGTCTGAACATCTTTCAGACGGCCTTTGGGTATCATTGGAACATTTGGCGGATTATGGTTTGCCCAAACCTTTAATCAAATATTTGGCAAAAGGCTAAACCGCCTTATTCCACAATCTCTTTAAATACAACTTCTTTTCCGCCGCGAATCAATACGGCAAATCCATCGCCAATCTGCCAACGCGAACTTGGATTGGCGTACTCGACGCCCTGACTCCGCAAGCGGACTTGCACCAGTTTCTCAACTGTATTGCCTTCACGCAGCTCAACCATCATCGGACTGTGGCTGTTGATATAAATTGCAGTAATCGTCCGACCTTGTGCGGATTGATAACGGACAGAATACGTCTGCGCCTGTGCAATGACCGGTAACGGCGCGTCAGGACGCACGGCCTTATACGAGCCGCACGCAGCGCACAAACTCACGCACAAAGCGCAGATGATTTTGTTCAACATAGGCATAGATCAGTAATGGTGATGCGGAATCTCGCCATCAAGACGGTAATAAGTGCCGCAATACGGGCATTCAATCTCACTGTTGGACTGAATCGGCAAGAACACACGCGGATGGCCGTTCCATGTTTCATGATTAGGGCCGGAGCAATGTAGCGGCAAATCCTGCGGCTTGATGACTACAACGTTTTTTTCAGACTGTGTACTCATGGTTTGGTTCCTCACTATGTTTTCTTATCTTCCGATATTGTAAAGCAAAACGGCCGCTAGGTTCAGACTGAAAACATTATATAATCACTTTTTTCAGACGGCCTTTGATGATTATGACCACCCTGCTCCGCCTTCAAGATTTCGATACTTCCGATTCCGCTTCATTTCTTTATACACTCAGCGCAGCCTATTTGGATCACACCGAACAGACAGGCGACGAGGACATGTCCGGCCTCAACGACGAACAGCATACATTAACCGCTCTCTGCTACCTCGACAGCCAGGTTCAAGAAGGCGGCTTCGTACAGCTTATCGCTTCAGGATACGGAGAATACATCTTCGGCAATCCAGTTGCCGACAGTCTGCGCCGCTGGCGCATCAAACCGATACCGAAAATCTTAGACAAAGCCAAAGCCCTGTACGAAAAACACGGCGAAGCCATTGAAAAAATGGCAGATGAGCAAAGAGATTTCGATGAAATCCGCAAAGCTTTTCCCGATTTTGAAGAGCTTGACGGCGATTATTATGACGTTGCCGACGAAGACTTGGAAACTGCGGCAGCGTATGTTCAGGCAAATTGGGATAAATTTGCCAAACTGTCAGACTGAAACCATAAAACTTTGCCGGTTTGAATCATCTGTTCAAACCGGCAAAATCATCAATACATCGAATTAATGTTTGTTTTTCTGATAAATCGGCATTACTTCAGGCAACATTTTGCGGATTGCATTGATACGCGCCTGATTGGTCGGGTGAGTCGACAAAATAGACAATGAGCTGCCGCCCTGTACTTTGTTCATTTTTTCCCACACGCTTACCGCAGCCTCAGGATTGTAGCCTGCTTCAGCCATCAAACGCACACCGCCGGCATCCGCTTCGCTTTCCTGATGGCGTGAGAACGGTTTGGTCGCCAACAAATCTGCACCCAAGCCGACCAAATCACCATCCACACCGGTTGAACTGGCCAAAATCGAACCGCCCAAGCCGGTCAATACTTGTCCGCCCAAAGCTTTTTTGCTGTGTTCCAACAGAGCATGGGTCATTTCATGGCCGACAACGGCGGCAATTTCATCATCAGTCAGCTTCAATTTCTCTACTATACCGGTGTACACGGCCATTTTACCGCCTGGCATTGCCCATGCGTTCATTTCATCACTGCGGATAACGTTCATCTGCCAGTTGAAAGGCACGCCGGTTTTGTTGGCGCGCTCAGCATGAGGACGCAGACGTGCAAACACGCGTTGAACGCGTTGAGCAGTTGGAGATGAAACATCCAAAGCTTTTTGACCACGCGCTTTTTGAATGACTTGTGAGTAACTTTTAGCCGCGTCTTCATTCAAAGTCGCAGTATCGTAGCCAACCATATCCGCTACAGAAGTACAGCCGGTCAACGCCAAAATCACGCCCATGCCGGCCCAATATTTTTTATTCCATTTTTTCAACATGTTTTCTCTCTGTATTTTTAAGTTAATGTAACGACATTGTACCCAAATTTAATACACTTTACACAAAAGGCCGTCTGAACGGTTTCAGACGGCCTTTAAGCGTCATATTTTAAGAACGGCGCTGCAACATCCAAGACTCAATCTTACGCGCATCGTTCACGCGAGTTGTGGAAGACGGAGAGTTGAGCAACACAATGGTAATCGGCTGATTCTGTACATTGGCCTTAACCACCATAGAACGTCCTGCTTCACGAATATAGCCTGTTTTCTGCAATTCGATATTCCAGCTGCCCTCACGCACCAAAGCATTAGAGTTTTTGTAATTTTGACGGCCGTTTGTCGTCCAAACCGAGCCGTAATTTGAAGTAGAATTTTTGCGGATCAGCGGATACTTGCTGGCTGCTGCAACCATGCGGTTCAAATCGCGTGCAGTGGAAACGTTTTGGAAATTCAAACCGGTAGGCTCATAGAAACGGCTACTGGTCATACCCAGGCTTTGTGCTTTGGCATTCATGGCCGCAACAAACGCGCTCATACCGCCCGGATAGGTACGGCCCAGCGCATGCGTGGCACGGTTTTCACTGCTCATCAGGCTCAGGTGCAACAGTTCGCCGCGTGTCAGCGTCGTGCCGATGCTCAAACGGCTGCCCGTACCTTTCAAACGGTCAATCTCAGCCTCGGTAATCGTGATAGGCTCGTTCATATCGAGATGCGCATCCAACACCACCATCGCGCTCATCAATTTGGAAATAGAGGCAATCGGCATGACACGATCAGGGTTTTTCTGATACAGCACTTCACCGGTTTTATTATTGAAAATCAAAGCAGATTGCGAAGACAGCAGAGGACCTGCCAAAGCGGCTTGAGCTTCGACTTGGTCGGCATGACTCAACGCAAAAGCTTCCATCGGATCATTTTGCACTGGGAAATTTTGCTCCAAAAATTGTCCCAATACATCCATATCATCGGCAACAGCAGGTGCAGAAGCAAAGGCCAATGCCACACCTGTCCATACCATTCCTAAAGTTTTATAGATTTTCATATCTGCCAATTCAAAAAAATACATTTAATTCAACATTCTGTTAAATTTTTCGCTAATTGTAAAGCGAGTTGAGAAAACTTTGCGTTTGTTTGCGAGATATTCAAATCCAGCGCCCGCATCTGTTTCTTAGACGATACGGCGCAATGCCTGCTCTGATTTGAAAAAACACAAGATAGTCATTATACTTAGGCTCCTTTGTCAGAGGCATTCCCTCAATCCGGCAATACGCCCGAAATATCTGTTCCCCCTTTACAACACAGCCTCCATACAACCATACGAAGAAATTATTATGTCTGAAGAAAAACGCACCTGTTCATTCTGCGGGAAGTCCGAAAACGACGTTAAAAATCTGATTGAAGGCGAACACGCCTTCATCTGCAACGAATGTGTAGAAACTTGCGGCAT
>FLSK01003071.1_pt1 | contig 19832 bp, 15 predicted proteins | sample 1550541 | NCBI WGS metagenome assembly FLSK01 (sample SAMEA4031773, study PRJEB14383) | metagenome | biome: human; feature: oral; material: saliva | place: Philippines | collected 2014
GCTTACAAGGCAGTTGCTCTTACGTTGAGCTATTACAGCATTTATTAATTTGGCGGTTCTAGAGGGGTTCGAACCCTCTGCTCATGCGTGACAGGCAAGTATGTTAACCTCATAACACCATAGAACCTTAAATTGGTCGAAAGTGTTGGTAACGCTCCAACGTCTTCTGCTCTTCAGGCAAACGCTAATCTATCTCAGCTAACTTCCGATTAAATATTTTTAAAATTTGGTGGAGTGAGTTAGATTTGAACTAACGTAGCCAGAGGCGGTGGATTTACAGTCCACTGGATTTAACCACTCTCCCATCACTCCATTTGTTTTTATTATCTTTTAACATTGACATTATTATCAATATTTTAAATTTGGCGGTGCAGGTAGGGATCGAACCAACGACCAATTGGTTAACAGCCAACTGCTCTACCTCTGAGCTACTGCACCTTTATAAAAATATCTCTTTTATATCTCTTTTCTATCTTTTTATTTTAAACACTAACATATTATCAATGTTTTAAAATGGGGGCGAAGGTCGGAGTCGAACCAACGACACGAGGATTTTCAATCCCCTGCTCTACCAACTGAGCTACTACGCCAATAAAATTTGGTGAACCGTGCAGGACTCGAACCTGCAACCTTTAGGTTAAAAGCCTATTGCTCTACCATTGAGCTAACGATCCATGGCACTCCTAACGGGATTTGAACCCGTGCACTCACCTTGAAAGGGTGATAACCTAACCTGTTAGTTTATAGGAGTATTTATATGGTGGAAGGTGTGGGATTCGAACCCACGGAGCGTCTCACGACACTCGGCAGTTTTCAAGACTGCTGTAATAATCCATCTCTACCAACCTTCCGTATTATTCTCTTTTATTTAAAAACTGCTATTTTTCAAGAGTTCTCAAATTTAAAATTGGTCAGCGTAGTAGGATTTGAACCTACGACCTACTGCTCCCAAAGCAGTCGCTCTACCAAACTGAACTATACGCTGAATTATATTAATTAATTATTTATTTTTTATTTTAAACAAACAAAAAACTTGAAGTTTTTTATTCACTTCAAGTTTTCGTATTTTAAACTTTAACCGTTTTGGTTTTTGTTTTTTAAGTATGGTTTTTTTTATTTTTATTAGTAACCATACCCCTCTTCTTTACGTTTTAAACTTGAAGGACATAAGCTATCGAAAGAACACTCAGGCGAGTTATCTTTTGTCATAATATCAAACTGTTTCCAATATGTAGTGAATACTGACATTTTTTCGATCCTTATTTTTATTGTTTTATGTTAATTAATAATCTCATTATATTTTAAATATTTCTGCTTGTCAAGCATTTTTTTATTTTTTTAAAAAATATTTAAAACATAACTTATTTGTTATGTTAGAATGTATAATACAGTATTAGTTCCCTTTTGGCAAATGTTTTTTTCATTTTTTTATTCAATTGCTGATTTTTTAACCAAAAGTCAAGTTTGAATATACTGTTTTGCACTTTCTTGTATTTGATTGCTATCATATAGCAACTATTTCTATTTGTCAAACATTTTTTTATAAAAATATTTACAACCGCTTAAATTTTAAGCATTTTGTTGGTTTTGATAAAAAAACATACGCCTTAACGCTTTATTTCTTTTAATATTTCTTTTAATCATAACTTCCTCTTTTATTTAAAATAAAACAAAGCATAGTTAATATGCTTTGTTCATATTTGCAGTATCTTCCCTAGATTTTGCCAGTTTTAATGTAAAATGCAATGAAATTTAGCTGCTTGATTTGAATTTTAACTTTAAAAGTTTATTTTGTCAATTTTTATTTTTTAATTTTTTTATTTTTTAATTTCTTCTACTGCTTCAACGATTGTGTTTTTTACTTCGGTAGCTTTATCTTTAACTTCTACTACCTTATCCTTCATTGAGTCAACAACTGTTTTATTGTTTTCAGTAGCCTTTAATTCTTTGCTGATTTTATTACTACGAGTTTCTAATTTTTTTAAAGCTTTCTGCTTTGTTTTTACTACTTCTTCTTTAACTGCTTTCACTTCTTGTTTTGCTTCATTTGTTAATGTCGGCTCGTCCTCTTCAAATTTATGTGTTAAAAAAGCTTCTCTTTCAAGTTGTTTGTAATCTACCGTTTTCATTTCATTTAATGCAGTTCCATTAATTTTTTCACCATTAATGTCTAATACAGTTTTCCAACCTTGATCCGTTTCTTGATCTAAAACATTTAAATCTAATGTTTTTAATCCTGCAACTTCTTTTGCCATTAGTTTACGAGAAACGTTTGAATATTCAGAAGAGCGAATTTTGTATAGCGATTTCATGCTACCATTTTCTTGATAAATATAACTACCATCAGTTGATAACATTCCTCCATTCTCTAACTTAACAGTAAATGTTTGTGATAGATCATTTAAAGGTTTTACTTTTAATGTCATCATTGAGTTTTGTTGCTGTTGTTCTTGTGTTGTTGAACAAGCAGTTAATGTTAAACAAGCTACTGCTCCTGCTAAAATTGTTTTTAAAATTTGTTTTTTCATTTTCTCTCTCTTAGAGTGATTAATTTATTGTTTTTAAATATAACCTATGCTACAATGCTTTGTCAAGGGAATAGCTAAAAATTTTAAATTTATTAACTATTTAATTAGAAAAACTTTTATTTAAAAGAGGAAAAAGATATGTATAAAAATATATTGGCTGCTTTGGATTTTTCAGAAGATAATAAAGTTTTAATTAAAAAAGCAGATACACTCGCCCTTAAATATGGAGCAAAACTTCACTTCATTAATGTTAGTGTTGATTACAATGAAATGTATCGTGGTTTAATAGATATTGATTGCGATTATCTTATGTCTGAGCGAGAAAAAGAAATAAAATCTGTTTTTGAAGAATGGAGAAAAGAACTCAAAGGAGAAGTAGGGAAAATTCTTTTAGTTCGTGGAGATGTCGTTGAAGAAATTAAAAATGTATCCGATAAGTTAAATATTGATTTATTGGTGGTAGGTAAACATCAAGATTTTTGGAGCAAAATGTTTTCTTATAGTAAAAAAATTATTCAAAATACAAAGGCAGATGTTTTAGTTGTTCCAATTATAGATTAGTTTTATTAAAATAAGGCGATAATTCGCCTTATTTTTGTTCAATAAATTCTATATAATTTCCCTCATTTTTTTCTTCAACTTCTTCATCCTCTAATTCATTAAATATCATATCTTGATTATTATCTTCTATAAACTCTATATATCCTTCGTTGTAAAGATTATCTTCTTTAAAATTTTGAATATCTTCACTTTCATATTTTATAGCATATTTATCTCTATCTTCTTCCGATAAAAATTGTTGATAGTTACAAAACAATCTATCTCTTTCATCTATATCCCAATTTCCTGCAAAATTATATTCCGTATCTTCTGCATGACAAATAATTTGTTTTTTATTTTTTATCAATTCAATTAATTCATCCTCTGATATTGGTTTTTTACTTAACCCATTTTTATAAGTTTTTAATGAATTATTTTGAAAAACATTGTTTTCACTTAAACCTTTATAAGGTAAACAAGAAAAAAATAAAATTAGCAAGATCTTTCCAGCTTTTACGTTGCTTTTACCAATAAGCATTTTGTTTTTTATTCTCTCTTTACCTCTTGTTATTTTATATTATTTTAATTGTTATATAAAAAACGTTTGACTTTTGACTTGTTGTTTTTTATCCTAATTAAGTTAATTACTTTATAACAAAAGGAAGATAAATGAAATTTGAAATTGGAACTATTGTAAAACATATTAAAAGTGGAGGGCTATATTTAATTCTTGGAACACCCGATCAATATAGAATTGAAAGCACAAATGAACCTGCTTATGCTTATCGCTCTACACACGGAGATGCCTACAATAACCCTATATGGATTAGAAGTAAAAAAGAAATGGAAGACGGACGTTTTACCTCTAATTTGAACTAATGTATAAAAGATAGTTTGTTGCTATCTTTTATTTTTTATATTGTTTTTTAACGTTTTTTTTAAAAAAGATGTTGACAATACTTGCGAATACCGTTATAATTCCACCATTACAGAATTTTAAAGTTCTGCTGTTAAAGTAAAAACTCTTTAATTATTTTTATTTACTCTGAATGTGGATATTTTTTATAATTAAAGCAGTTTCATTAAATCAAACAATTATCTTATAGGAAAATAAAAATATGAATAAAATTTACAAAATTGTAAAAAACGTTTTAGGAATGAATACAGTTGCTTCTGAATTAGCAAAAGGACGTGGTAAGAAAACATCTGTCGCTATTTTATTGGCTTCAATTTTATCCTTATCAACATTAACGGCAGAAGCAGCCCCTACCTTTGTTGAAGATGGCACTATTGCTCCTGGTTCTAAACAGGCAATTAATGGTGGACAATTAGCAGAGGTTCGTGATTTAGTTGTAACAGCAGTTGTTACTGCTAAACAGGTAGAAAATGCAAATAACGATAATAAAGCTAAAATCTCATCTGTTGAACAACAAACCACACAGGCTAGTGCAAGTGCTACGCAAGCAATCACAACTTCAAAACAAGCTCAAAACACTGCTAATCAAGCACAAACATTAGCGGAAAAAGCACAAGAAACTGCTAATACTGCCAATAATAAGGTAAATAACGCTATTTCTATTGCAAATCAAGCAAATAATACTGTTACACAGGTAAAACAAACTGCTGATACTGCAAACAATAAAGCCACAGAAGCTCTTTCTACTTCTAAACAAACCAACACACAGGTTTTAGAGGTAAGAAATCTAGTAACTGCAAATTCAAGAAGCATTGAAAGTATTAACTCGTCAATTGCTCAAATTAATGCAAATTCTAACAATGTAAATTCAGAAGTTCAAGAATTGAAAAAATCTGTTGTCCTTGTTGCAGAAACAGTTGCTAAAAATGGTAGTAATCAAGAAGCTTTAAATACTGCAAAACAGGCAGAAGTAAAAGCAACACAAGCATTAACAGTTGCACAGCAAACCCAAACCTCTGTTGGTGGTTTTAATGGACAAATTAACCAAGCTAAATCTACTGCAGAGCAAGCTAATACAAAAGCGGAACAGGCATTAAATAATGTTAATAGCCTAACAAACCGTGTTGCAACAGTAGAAGCTACAACCACCACTCTTCAACCAAAAGTAAACGGTTTAGAAACCACTGTGAATTCAAATACCAACCGTATTAGTGGCGTTGAAACAAAAGCACAATCTGCTCTTGAAAAAGCTGAACAGGCTACTGCATTAAATGGTCGTGTAGATACTTTATCTTCACAGGTTACTTCTACAACTGATAAAGTTGGCAAATTGGAAACTCAATTAGGACAATTGAACTCCAACGCTATTGTTAGAACAGCTAGTGGAAATGTTGATTTAACTCATAAAGGAAGTGAGGTTGTTTTAAATGGTGTGGCTAATGGAGAGCTTTCAACTAGTAGTAAACAGGCAGTAAATGGAAGTCAATTATTTAAAGTTAGTGAAAGTGCTCGTCAAGCTAATGAGCAGGTTACTGCCTTAAAATCAAGCTTAGATGAGCATAGTAACAAATTAAATACTGTTGAACAACGTTCTGAAAACGCTTTTCAACAAGCCAATGAAGTGTCTAGAACTTTAACAGAAGCTACACAAAACTTAGAAAAACAAATTAAACAAGGTGAGGCTAAAGTTGAATCTGTTGCTCAAACTATTTTAGGCGTTTCTGCTAAAACAAAACAAAATGAAACTAGTATTTCACAAGTTAAGCAAACAGCAGAACAAGCTCTTGCATTAGCTAAATTAAATAACTCTAATTCTGGTGGAACTCCTTTAAATCAAGCAGTTTTAGACCAAGTTTCAGAAGCTAAAAGTTTAGCAGAAAATGCTAACGAAAAAGCAACAAAAGCTTTAAATAATAGTAATACTGTTAGCGATAAAGTTGATGAAATTGGACGTAACGTTGCTTCTATTAAAGCAGTTGCAGATGGTGCTTCTAAAAATGCAAGCAGTGCAGGTAGTATTGCTAACCAAGCATTAGCAACCTCTGGACAAGCAGTAATTGCTTCCACTAACGCTCAATTAAAAGCAAACGAAGCTTTTAATAAAGCAGAAAGTTCTGAAACTAAGTCAGAAGAAGCTTTACAAACAGCAAATTTAGCAAAATCAAAAGCTTCAAATGCAGAATTGGTTGCCGATGAAGCAAGTTCAAAAGCAAACTCTGCTAAAACAGTTGCAGATAAAGCGAATAATGCGGTTTTAGGATTACAATCAACTGTTAATAACTTAAATACAAGTATTTTCAACGTTGAACAAAATGTTGAAGTTTTAACAGCTAAAACCGATAATTTAACAGATCGTTTAACCCAAGCAGAAACTACAGTTGGAGCAATTAATACAAAAGTTGAAGATGCTTCCAAAGTTGCAACACAAGCAAATTTAAAAGCAGAACAAGCTAATACAAAAGCAGTTTCAGCAGAAAATAAAGCTTCACAAGCATTAACAAAAGTAGAAGAAACTTCAACACTTGCTACGACCGCAAGTCAAAATGCCCAAAACGCTTTAAACGCAGTTCAAACTGCAACGACAACAGCTAATGAAGCCAAAGCAACAACAGAGCGTTTAGATAGAACGGTTGCAGATGTTCAAAAAGCTTCTGCAAAAGCAGAGGAAAATGCAAGTAAAGCAGTAAATTTAGCAACTAATGCACAAAATTCTGCTAATGAATCTAATAAAACCTCAACAAAAGCATTACAACAAGCTCAAACAGCGTTTACTAATTCTGAACAAGCACAAGCTAATGCAAATACTGCATTAACAACTGCACAACAAGCTCATGAATTAGCTAATACTGCCAATACAAAAGCCACTTCCTCTGCAGAAAAAGCAGAATTAGCAACCACTGCAAGTCGTTTAGCGGTAGTTAATTCACAAAACGCATTAAGTCGTGCAGAAGAAGCCTTTACAAACGGAAACAATGCAACTAAATTAGCTACTACTGCAAGTAATGAAGCAAAATCAGCAACAGTTTCTTCTAAAGAAGCAAAAGATTTAGCTACAACAGCAGTAAACACTTCTGCAAAAGCAAATGAAAAAGCAGAAAATGCAGCAACGCAGTCTAAATTAGCTTATGATAAATCCGTTGCTTTAACAGACAATGTTCAACGCAACACAACCCAATTAGGTGTATTACAATCTGATATTGGAAATGTTCAAAGTCTAGCACAAGCAGGTGCAGATATTGCTACACAAGCTAATGATCGTGTTTCAGGATTGGCAGAAAGAGTTATTCAATATACAGAAGATGAACTTGTGTTAAAAGAAAATAACAATAAAGGAACTGTAATTAAAAATGTTGCAGATGGAGAAGTATCTTCCACTTCAAATCAAGCAGTTAATGGCAAACAATTACATGCAACTGAACAAAAAGTTGAGAAAATTGTAAAAGAAGAACTTGTGCCTGTTAAAAAAGAAGTTAATTCTGTAAAAGAACGTGTAGTTAAAAACACAGAAACTTTAGCGAAACATAGTAGTAAATTTGAAACTTACGATCAGGCTTTTGCAGAACAAACCAATCGTATTAATGAAAATACTCGTGTTGTGAATGAAAACACTCGTGTTGTTAAACAACAGGTAGAACAAGTAAATCGTAATACAAGAGCGATTGCTCAACAAGAGCGTAAAATTAATGAAAATACAAAACGTATTGAAAACTTAGAACAACGCTCTCAAAAAGATCGCCAAGAATCAAGAGCAGGAGTTGCAGGAGCTATGGCTATGACACAAATTCACCCTGTTCCAGGAAAACGCTTCTCTATTGGAGCAGGAGCAGGAACATTTAGAGGTGAATCAGCAGTAGCAGTTGGAATTAAATATGCTCCAACTAAAAATGTTGTGTTAAGTTTAAGCTCTTCTGCTGATACTCGTGGAGGTTTTGGAGCAGCAACAGGTGTAAGTGTTGGATTTGACTAATTAAAACTTATCCATTATATTGATAGTAAATGTAAAACAGCCAGATAAAACTGGCTGTTTTTATTATTTTCTTATTTCCTCTAACTGTATTTCCTCTAACTGTTTTTCACTTTCAATTACCAAAGCTTTCATCTTGCCCTCTCGATATTCTTTTAGATTTGATTTCACTTCTTTAAGTGTTATAGGAGCTAATTTTATATTTCCTTTTTCATAAAATAAATTTGCTATTCTATTACTTTCTGTTTCTCCATAAATAGCTAAAATTATTTCCTTTTTAACCTTCTCTTCTTGTTCAGTAGTTAGATCCTCTAAAACTTTAGAAGATTTTAAATCTGAAACAAAAAGTTCTTTATCATAAATTAAATCTCCGCTATATCTTTTCACCTGCTCTTTATTTATAACTTCAAACCCCAATGCAAGATTATAAATAATGAATACAAAAAGACCTAAATACACTATCATAAAATATTGGTTTTTCCATAACTGATACCTTTTACTTTTAATCTTATTACTTCCCATAACAGGACTAACTTCCACATCAGAGAATGACAAATAAAATAATAAAAATATAAAAATAAACAAAGATGTTATAGCACCAAACATTAAAAAACTTGGTTCTAAATGATATTTATCAAAAAAATATTCTATAAATTTATTAAAATCAATATTCATAATTCCCCCTTATTTAGTCGCCATAAAATTTTTAATTGTTTTTTGTAATTCTAACTCTTTTTCTGATAAAGAGCTTAGATAGTATTTTTCATTTAATTCTTTAATCATTTTATTGTATGTTTCATCATCTTTAACCACTTCTTTTTTAAAAATAACAAAGCTATTGAAATAATTATCTTCCTTAAATATTTTTATTAAGAAAACTGCATTTTTATAATAAATGTTATTCAATATATTATTTTTTTCTGCTGCTTGTTGTATTTCATTTTTAATATATGTTTGAAAACAATCTTTTATATAAAAATTTATTTTTAATAGTGATAAAAAAAGTAAAGAACAAATAAAGAGATACTTTCTATATTTTTTAAAATCTTTTCTTATTTTTTCTTTATTTTCTTCTGTATTGTTAACCAATCTATCACTTTCAATAATAAACTGTTTTTCCTTCACAGTATGAAATAACGAACAAAACGCTAGTATTCCTGTAAGGAATATAGCAAAGAAAATTATAAAATCAATGGTTTCTCTCAACCATTCATATTTTGAAAAAAATAGTATGTCTAAATTATTTATAAACTGCATGTATTCAATTAGTTGTTGTTCCATAATTCAAAAAAAAATTTATACCTATGTTGAAATATAGCTTTTTATTAATGTTTATAAAAATAAAAGAGCAATATTTTTAATAATATTGCCCTTTTTCAATTTTTATTTTATTTCTTTTTCTTTATATTTTTTTAAATTAACTTTAATTTTATTAATTTCTATCGGAGCTAACCCCTCTCCAACATCTGTTGTTAATGAAAGTTTTTCATTATCATACATTATCGTAATTATTTTCTCTTGAATATTATTACTTTCCTCTACATTAAGTTCTTCTAAAATTTTTGATGATTTAAGATCTTCTTTAAACATTTGATAAGTATAATTTTTTGAGCTAATACAACCTCTATTATATTCTTCGATTCCTTTTTCAATCCTATTTAAAAAATCCCCATTTTGAATAAAAACAAAATAAAAATATAAACCTACGATTATACAATACGGTATCATGAAGTATTGGTTTTTCCACAACATATAACGCTTATTATTTGTTTTTACATTTAAGTTCTTATTTTTCACCACTGCTACATAATCATAAATTCCTAATAAACCTAAGAATAACACTATGTTTATAGCAATTGAAAGTAGTAAAAACACTATATCAACCTCTTCCAATCCATATTTATCAAAAAAATAATTAATAAATTGATCTATTTTTAATTCCATTATTCCTCCATTTTAGTCAATTTCTTTTATTGCTTTCAAAATATTACTTTCTTCTTCTGTTAATGTATTTAGATAATATTTTTTATTTAAATAATTTATTAAATCCTTATAAGCTTTCTCATCCCTTAATCTAAAAATTAGATTCGTTTTATAATTAATATTCTTTTTATTTAATTCCACTGAATCTTTATAATAAGGGTTATTTAAAATTGTTTTATTAACGTTAGCAGCAATGGTTATTTCATTTTCCCAATGCTTTACAGTTTGAGTATTTAATAAATAAAATGATGACCCTGTTAAAATAATCATTAACATTGAAAATAAAAATTTTTTTCTTTTTATTTTGTAATCAAGTATTATTTTATTTTTTTCATTTTCCTTTATATCTTTTACCAATTCTATTACTTTTTGTTTTTCTTCAACAATATTAAAAAACCTCATAACAAAATCAAAAGCTAATATAGCTGTTAAAAGAAGTAGTCCAATTGATAGTGAATAAAATAAAACGGTATATTTATTAAAAAAAAGTATATCCAACCCTTCTAAGAATTTTATATATTCAACTAAACTCTGATCCATACTTTATTATTACCTTTTAAAATCCTTTTTATATAATAGCATTTCAAAATTGCAGTTTCAAACTTTTATTTATAAAAATAAAAAAGTAGGTTTTTACACCTACTTTTTTTCTTTAAGTTTTAAATTACCAGAAGTAACCCACTCCAACTGTTCCACCAACCTCTTTTTGAGTGTTTGTGGTTAATGATAATTTAATTCCAACTTTACCGTTGTCAGATAATCTTGAATATCCAACCGCTACCGCAGTTGCTCCTTGATATTGTCCAACCGCAGCAGTTACGCCTGATTGTCCACTTCTATGAGCTTGTAATAAACCTGCAGTTGCTAAACCAGAAGCATGTCCTGCTTTACGTTGTTTATTAAGTTTATCCATTCTATTTTCAACTCTTCCGATACGATTTTCAACATCGCCCATACGGTTGTTTAATTGATTTACATTATCTCCTAAACGTCCAATGTTCACTGCGTTATTAATCACTTGTTGATTTGTTCTATATAATTGAGAACCATTTACCGCATCTGTTGAAGTTTCAGATATTTCTCCTGGTGCTACATTAGTCACCTTCAATCCACCTGCATTAACTCCTTTGGTTGAAATAGATACATTTCCTGTTGTTACAGAATTAGCTTTTATATCATCTGCTAATTTAACTCTAATTCTACCATTATCTGTTACAGTTGAAATATTTTTATTATCACCAGAGATTAACATTGTATCTCCTAATTGATAATTGGTATTAACTCCATCATCGGTTCTTGAAGCTAAACCTTTAATTCCATTTAATGATAAATCATAGTTAACTGCACCCGTTGTTGCATTTGTAGTAGTAGAAGTAATTTTAATTGTTCCATCTTTTGAAGAAACTGTATTACGACTATTATCAACATAATCTTTATTAGTTGCATCATTTGCTTCTGTTGGTGCTCCAATATTACCTATTCTTGCTCCATTAGCATTAATGATATTATCACCTAATGAAAGTTTTGTATCTCCGTTGCTAATTGAAGTAATATTTGTTAAATCACCCTCAACTTTTGCAGTATAAACTGAAGCTCCGCTTTCATCTTTGGTTTCTTCTACTGAGACATTATTTCCACCTTTTACTTGTGAAGTTAATGCTTTTACAGTATAAACTTTACTTCCATCTTCATTGGTTTTAGTTTCAACATTAACTTTATCACCTGCAACTACTTCAACTTTTGTTGCATTTAATTGTTGTAAGTTTACTGCATCAGTTGGATTTGTTCCGTTAGCTACATTGATGATTTTATTTCCACCGTTATTTAAACCGTCTTTATTTAAAATTACATCACCAATTTTTAAACTACCTTCAGGAGTTAAATCAATTGATTTAGCTAAGTCAACCACGAAGTTTTTACCACCAGTTTCATTAGTTCCATTTTGAGTTACAGTTAAATTATTGCTTCCAGCAGTTACAGATTCTTCTTTAGCAATTTGTTTACTTAACTCTTCTGATAGAGATACTTTGTAATTAGTTGTTACCGCACCAGTTTCATCATTTGTGGTGTTTGTTGTTTCTACACTAATACCTGTTCCACTAGAAACTGTTGTTTTATCTGCACTTAATTTGTAAGATTTACTACCATCGGCATTTTCTGTTGTTTTAACATGAACGTTATCTCCTTCTTCAAGTTTAACTGGTTCTGCTTCAACATTTACTGTATAAGTAGTAATGCCATCAACTTTGGTTTCTTCAACTTTTGCATTTTTACCACCAACAACTTTTGGTCCTTTTCCTGTAATAGTGAAGGTGTTTGTTGCCTGTTCTTCATTTATATCAATATTATCACCTGCAACTAATTTAGTTCTAAGAACGTTAACCACTTCATCAGAAACCTGTTCTGGATTTACTGAATTATTTTTAACACCTTCAACCGCAGCATATAATTGAGAACCGTTGATTGCATCTGTTGAAGTCTCTGAAATACGACCTGCTGCTACATTTACAATTTGTCTTTCTGCACCAGCTTTACCGACTGATACTGTTGAAGTTGGATTTATTCCTGCAAAATTGTAGGTTTGATCTTTAATTGTAATGCTTGAAGTAGGATTTGCTTTCTCAGCAGTAGAACCTTCTCCTAAAACAACTGCATTATCATAACCAGTAGCAACTGTAATATTATTTCCTAAAACCATTACATTGTTTGAAGCAACGTTATTACCATTACCTGCCACAAAACTATCGTTTCCAGAAACTACGTTTGGATCACCAATAGTTGTAGAATGGTTTCCTGATACATTATGTCCAACACCAATAGCGATTGATTTTTCACCACTCACTTCACTATCTTTACCAATTGCAATTGATTTTTCACCAGTTACATTTGTATTTTGTCCAATAGCGATACCATCGGCTTTGGTTACTGTTGCATTTGTTCCCATCGCAATTGAGTCATCACCAGAAGCGAACGCACCTGAACCGTGAGCTTGTGAACGTAATCCAAGATCTTTTAATGAAGTTTTATTTAATTTTTCTTTTAATCCTGCTAATTCATCTTCACCTTTTTTGATTTCGTCTTCTAAACGAGCTTTATCAGCTTCACGTTCTGCTTTTTCCCTTTCTTTTTGAAGTTTTACTTCATTATTTTTTTCTTCTGTTGGAGTTAAATTTAAATCTTCTATCTGTTTATTAACTTCTTCCAACTCTTTTTTCTTATCTTTTAAAGCTTTATCGGAAGCATCAAATGCTGTTTGAAGTTCTTTTGCTTTCTTAGTTACATCTACAACAATTTCATCTTTATCATTGTAAAGTTTTAACTCACTATTGATACGTTTAATCATAGCATCTGCTTCTGGTTTTGCGTAAAATAAATAATGTTCAACATTTTCTTTGTTGAATTTTAAATCCATACCAGCCATGAAGTTTGTCATATCTTTCGTTCCTTCTAAAATTTGAGAACGAAGCTCCATTAATCTATTTGTTTTTTGTTCAATTAAATTTTGGTTTGCATCATCTTTTTTACGCTCATCGATAATTTGTTGATATAACTCTGTTACTTCTTTAATTTTGTCATTATAACCTATTACTTTGTTTAAACTTTCTTTATAAGCAACTAAATCTATTGCTGATTTATCATAATTCCAATCAATTAAATTATCATAATCTTTTAATAAATTATAGAATTTATTGAAGTGAGCAATATCTTCTGTTGAAATTAAGTTAGCGTTATTAACAGAATAATCTTTCAATTTAGTTAATATACCAATTGAACCATCCATACTGATTAAACTTAACTTTTTATCACCATCTGTTGATTTTAAAGCAAACCTTACTCCATAAAACGGTTTGTAGTTTTCAATCATTTTAGCGTTATAGTCATTAACAAATTCTTCTCCTAAATTTATTTTTCTATTTAATAAAAGATCATGTGCGTAAGTTTTACTAAATAAAATACTTTTATAAAAATCAGCACTATCTTTTGAAGTAAATACAGAAGACATTTTATCCATAGCTTTACTCTCTTTAAATGCGTCGTTTGAATATATATCTGTATCCAATAGATTATATTTATTTTCAGCATTTAATTTTTTTGAAGATAGTTCAGCTAAAAGCAAGGTGTTTAATTCTGCTTGATTTTGAACCTCAATTTTTCTACTCCATAAGTTTTTATAATTACTTATCCCCATTCTTACACCATCATCAACCCTACCTGCTTGATTAATGGTTTCACCTACAACTTGATTTTTACCTCTTTCATCTCTTACTACATTAGCCCCATGATTATAAGCATCAATGTCTCTTGATATTTCTGATTCTCTATATTTAGGAACTGGTTGTCCATACTCTGTATCAAATTTAACTTTTGTTATATTTAATTTTCCGCTAGTGTCTAAATAACCCACTTCATCTAATTTTGTTTTAAAAAATTGGTCGTTAAAAAATCTTTTTGTAGAGTCCTGTTCTGTTGTAAAATTTCCACCAACCGCTTTGCTAACAAAATATTCTAACGAACCTTGATATTGAGCCTGTCTATTAATATAACCATCTACAATATCTCTATATTGTTTTTGATTATATCTGTCTGCAAATTCAGGGAATGAATTCTCAATTTTACCCTTTAATTCTCCTGCAAGTGCTTCACGCCCAGAATCTTCTCCATTTAACTTACCCTTCCAGTCCAATGTATTTAAAATATCGGTGAAGTTTAAATATAAATTTTTATTACCTGCCAACAATTTCTCTAAAGTATCTCTACTTTCATTAAATTTCGTTTGTTCTTGATTTAATTGATCTTGTAAATCTCTTTTTTGGTTGTCTAATTCAGCTTTTCTATTGATTTTAGCATCAACAGCAGCTTGATTTTTACCTAACTGATCTATTTCTGCATCTAATTGTCTAATAGCTTCGTTAGCCACTGTTAAATCATTATTTTTGCTATTAACTTCATCTTGCTTACCTTTTACTGCATCAATTGCAGCTTGATTTTCCTGTTTTTTGGTTGCAAATTCTTCTCTTGTAAAACCATTTCCAGTAGCCACAGAACTTTTACCAGTAGCCACTCCATTTACAGAAGTAGCAAAGCTATCTGTCCCAATAGAAACAGAATTTTCACTAGTAGCCGAACCTTGAATAGAAACTGGTGTTGCAAATGAATTTGACATTACTGCTCCACATAATATTGCTAAAGCACTTAATGTTAAATGTTTTCCTTTGCCAGCACCTTTTGCTAATTCAGAGGCAACAATATTTCCACCATTTGCATTTTTTACAATTTTAAAAATTTTATTCATGTTTTCATTTTCTCTTTTTTCGTTTATTTAATCGTCCTATAAAAACTAAAATTTTTTTAAAAAAAATACAATAACTTTTTTATTTCTTTACACAAATTTAGAAAACTATTGACATTCTTTAAAACTTTGGTAAAATACAAACGTTTACGTCAATTTAAACTAACTATAAATAGTTAGTTAATTAACTTTATATAAAGGAATAATAAAAAAATGAAAAAAAATTATTTAAAAATAAAACCCACTCTTAATCAGAAGAATTTTTATTATGAGAATAAGTATTATTCGTTTAAATTTTCATTAAGAAAAAATTTAACCAAAGAACAATTATTGGATTTTATTATGAAGATAAATCCAAGTTTAGATCTTTGGTTTATGTTTGATATTGAAAATATTGCAGAAAGATTAGATGATATTTCAGAAAAAGAACAGTTTTTCCTTAGTTTTATTAAAAAAGCAGGATTGTTTCATTTACCGAGTAAACGTGAAAACGCATTTTATAAAACTAAACCACAAGTAGCATTTGTTCACCATAAAGAACATTTAATCAACTCTCTACTAGAGTTAGAGGATAAAGATTTAGAATCCTACATTCCAACAATTACCGAAATACCATCTCACCTTTATCAGAAGGATTTTTTTGAAAGCAAACAGCAACAAGGAATGAGTTATTCACAGATTGCATTTAGATTTCAGACATTAGATAAAATTCTTCAATTACTAAACAATGGATTTTCAAATTTTGGATCTTCAATTTTAAAATTTGATTTAGTTCCCCTTCGTTTTGATTCTGATAATGTAGGTTGTTGGAAATTTCATGGATTGAATTTTTTCCCTAATGGTTATGTATTTGTAGAACAAGATACTTTAGGACGTTATGAAGATTTTGATACTGCCTTTAAATTTTTAAAAAATTTAGCTAAACACTGTCCTTATTTAAAAGCAGATTTTTCGTTTTATGGAGATTTTGACATTAATAATCAAAAAATTCCTTATTTAAACGTTAAAATGTTTGATGGTAAAATTAAATTTCAAAAATTTAATGAAAAAGTGCATTGGAAAAATTTTAGTAGAATGGTAAAAAATACTGAAACTCATAATGAAATTTTTGAAAATAATCAAACCTTAGATTTTATTGATATTATTATAAAACGCAATAAAGCATTTAGAAATGCAGATTCAAACAATTATAGTGAAGATTCATTAAAAGAATTTCACAAAATTGGTGATTTAATAGAATCTAAACTAGAAAAGTTTGATTTACTTTATTATATTATCAATGAACGTGCTTATTTAATAAAACAAGCAGTGAAAAAGATGTTGAAACAAGAACGAGACAGTTTTATTGAATTGGTTATTTCAGTTAAAAAAATGATTAATGATTTAGATAAAAAACAAGAAAATTATGATTCTCTTTTAAAATTGTATAAAGATTTGATTAGTGATAGTTTCTATTTTTGTTTTCTTATTTAATTTTTAACAAACGTCTAAAAACTAAATTTCAGTTTTATTCTTTTAAATAAATAAACCTCTTCAATATAGAAGAGGTTTATTTTTATTCGGCAACATTTAAAAAAATAATTATCCACCTACTCTTGTTCTACCTTGACTGTCTGTTACTAACTTAACACGCTGTCCAACATAAAAGCTATTAATTGCTCCAACTTGTGCAAATGTTAAAATTTGCCCATTATCTAATCTTACAGTTAATTCAACCCCATTAGTTTTACTAATAGCAGTATTTGATACAATCGCATTTGTTGCATAACCACCTGCAAGAGAACCTGCAATACCACTTACAATTCTTCCAGTTCCTCCACCAACATGAGAACCTGCAATACCACCTGCAACCGCTCCTGCTAATGTTAATAATTGATTTGATACTCCTTCATCTTCTTGAATGGTAATGCCTTTAATTGATTGAATTGTTCCAAAATTAGTTAATTGTGCACGTTGTAATTGTGATGTTTTATATAAATTAGGATCTTGATTTACACATCCTGTTAAAATAACTGCACCCAATAAAGCAACTAAAATTTTATTTTTTTTCATATCTTCCCTTTCTTATTAAATTTAACTTTTGATATTTTTAATATATAAAAATACCATTATTTTTAAGATTATTTATTTTAACAAAAAGAATCGCAAAAATCAATAATAGCAATAAAAAAAGAGACCGAACTAACTGTCTCTTTTTTGTTTTTAATATGTTTTTAATAAATACTCTCTAAATAAACTTTTTCTGAAATGTCTTCATAAGCATTTATAAATTTATTTTTGCGAGATACGAATTTAATTTTTTTATCTTTCCAAGCAGAGAGCAATCCAATGTCAAAAAGTTTATTTTCTTTAAACTCTCTATATTCTTCCTTCGAAGGATTTAAATCCAATTCAGAAAAATCACCCCCACCTTTTGTTTCAGCAGAACTTCTTGTTAATAAGGCAATTGGAGATAAAATGTAGTTTTCATTTTGAAATTTTTTCAAATCAATATATTGCTTTAATTCTTTACAATAAATATACCCCGTAATTCCTTTAACATCTCCTGTGTAATAACTACAAATAAAATTTTTTAACTCTTTTTCATTAAAAGACTTTTGGACGATAGTTTTTCCATAAAAATTCATTCGTTCCTTAAAATCTTTATTTAAATCATAATCACAAACTGTGTTAATAACCGCCCCATCACTTTCTTTGGAAATACTTTTTAATATAAAGTATAAACATTGTGTTATCGCTGTTTGATGATAAAATGATTCTAAAAACTTCATTCCACCTCTTAAATCAATATTAGAAGGTAACTTTAAATTTTTTGTTAAATCAAAAGTAATTAATCTCACTTTGTTTTTAGAATTGATAATTTGATACGAATAATAAGCACCCATTTGACACCTCTTTCTATAAGTTAAAAATAATCTTTCTACCACCTGAAAGACAGAGGAATTATAACAGAATGTCAATGCAAAATCAATCTTTTTATCAGTTAAAATGAGAAAAAACTCTTTTTACGACCTTTTTTATCCTTTTATAGTAAGTAAGTTTACCCCTAATTTTTTCGCAAGATTTTTATTTTCGGAAAAATGCTTTAACTTTATATCTTTGCACTTTTCTTTTAAAACAGCACTACAAAATGTTGAGTATCTAGGGTGAGAAATACTGTCAATATAAAAATCGTATTGATTGTTAAGTAATTTTATTAAATAAAAATATCTATTTAAGAAAAATAATGAAGCTCTACTTATGTCATAAAATACAACAACTTTCTTACTCATTAACTTTAACCCTAAAAATGTTTCATAAATTATTTGAAGATCACTTTTGATTTTATTTTGTGAAGGAAAGGCTTTTGTTAATTTTTGAAGTTTTTCCATTAAAAACTCTTTTATTTTCTTATCTTTTTCATCTTTTATAATTTCATTTAGCGAATCTTTAAAGCTTTCTATAAAAAACAATATTTCTTGATTGTTAAAAATATTTTCCATATAAAGATCGATAATATTATCTTCATCTCCATACTCTTCTTTTAATTGAATAGATAAATCCTTCCAATACTGGAGAAACAAACTTTCCTGTTGTTTTTTATCATAATCTTCCATTTTTATACAACTGGTTTGAAAACTTTTCAACTCCTTTAAAAAAATGTTATTTTGAATTTTATAAGTTTTACTTACTATTTCATAGTTTGTTTTATTTGTTGTTAAAAAGAAAGAATAAACTCCGTCTTTTTCATTTAAATTATCCTTCACGTTTTTTTTAATTAAATTTAATAAATTATTTTCCTTAAATTCACAAAACATTTTATCATCTTCTGCTTGAATGATGGTTGTTTTTCCAAGGTATATTTTACTCTCTCTTGATTTAAAATCATCTTCCTTATCATTTAAGATTTTTTCAATCTCTTCCATTAAACTATATATGATATACGACATACTATTTTCTCCATTTTTACATATATAAATAATATATTATTTTCTCCATTTTTATCCAATATAACTGTAAAACCTAGAGGATATAAGGTTCAAAAAAGTAAAAAAACATTTGACGAAGTTAAATCATGTTGATATAATTTTAAACATTAACTTCTCATTTTTCACTTGATTTAAATGGAAAAAAGACGATACGCTTATCAGTTTAGATTAAAACTTAATCAAGAGCAGATTGCACAATTTGTGCAGTCTGCTGGTTGTGTGCGTAAAGTTTGGAATTATTTCTTAGCAGAAACTCAATCCAGAGAAGATAAGAAATATACAGGTTATGAAAATCAAGCGAAAGCTTTAACGGTTTTAAAGAAAGAGGAAGCGTTTAGTTATCTTAATCACGCTCCTTCACAAGCTCTTCAGCAAACGCTTAAAAATCTAAGCAAAGCCTTCAAAGCTTTCTTTGAAAATCGTGCAGCCTATCCTGTTTTTAAAAAGAAAGCTAACTATAAAGTCATCCATTTTCCTCAAGGTTTTAAATTGATAGGCGAAGGAAAAATTTTCTTACCTAAATTAGGACAGGTTGATTTTATTCAACATAGAACAATTCATCCTGATTTTAAAATTAAAAATGTTTATGTGAGACAAAAAGGCAAACATTTTGAGCTGACTTTACAAGGTGAACAAACTGTTG
>FLSK01002605.1_pt2 | contig 19583 bp, 18 predicted proteins | sample 1550541 | NCBI WGS metagenome assembly FLSK01 (sample SAMEA4031773, study PRJEB14383) | metagenome | biome: human; feature: oral; material: saliva | place: Philippines | collected 2014
GATGATTACTAAAATCTACACACCATTAACACCCATCACCCATCACCCATCACCCATCACCCAACAATATTATGAACATGAAACAGAATCTTAAAAATGTTGTGCTTGCCGCAGGACTTGCCTGCACAGCACTTACAGGTCAGGCACAGAAAGCAAGACCTAAGACCACACAGACGGTCAGCAATTCGCTTATGAAACAGAGTACGCTACCTTTCAACGCCCCTGATTTCAGCCGTATCAAGGGTGAAGACTATCTCCCTGCTATCAAAGCGGCTATCGCTGAGCAGAGAGCTGAGATAAAGAAGATTACGGACAATAAACAGAAACCTACCTTCGCCAATACCATCTTAGCTTACGAGCGGAGCGGGAAGGACTTGGAACGTATCTCAAACATCTTCTATGCGTTGGTATCGGCTGACAAGACACCTGAGATTGAGAAGGCACAGGGAAGTATCGTACCACTGATGACGGAGTTTGAGAATGAAATAAAATTCAATCAGAAGTTCTTCCAGCGAATTAAGTATGTCTATGACCATGAGTACAAGACGCTCAAGGGCGAGGATAAGAAGCTGTTAGAGGTGGTTTACAAGGACTTCACCCACGCTGGTGCCTTGCTTCCAAAAGAGAAGATGGCACGTATGCAGGAAATCAACAAAGAGTTGGCAAAGCTTCAGCAGGAGTTTGGCGATATGCTTCCTAAGGCTGCCAATGAGGCTACCGTATGGGTCAGTGACGTGAAGGAATTAGCAGGACTCAGCGAGACGGATATCGCTCAGTGTAAGAAAGATGCTGAGAGCCGTGGAGGGAAGGCACCTTACTGTATCGTGATTACGAATACCACTCAGCAGCCTATCCTTGCAAGTCTTGAAAACCGTGGCTTACGTGAGCGTGTCTACAACGCTTCTATTCATCGTACAGACGGTACAGGTGCTTACAACACCTTCCCTGTCATCGTGAAGATAGCTCGCTTGCGTGCGGAGAAGGCTCAGCTAATGGGTTACAAGAACTATGCTTCTTACTCGCTTTCAAAGACGATGGCAAAGAATACGGACAACGTCTATGCCTTCCTACATCAGATGATTGAGGCTTATAAACCTAAGTCGGAGGCTCAGACAAAGGCTATCGAGGAGTATATGAATAAACAAGTGAACAAGTTAACGAGTGGACAAGTAGACAAGTTAACGAGTGGACAAGTAGACAAGTTAACGGCTGAACAAGTTAACGCAAGTAACTCGTCTACTGGTCAACCTGTCAACTCGTTCACTCCACTTCAGCCTTACGACCGCTTCTATTATTCGGCTAAGATGAAGAAGGATCAGTATAGTTTCTCAGATGATGACGTGAAGCCTTACTTCAATCTTGATTCCGTACTCGTGAATGGTATCTTCTATGCGGCTCATCGTGTCTACGGACTTAGCTTCCGCGAGCGTAAGGATATCCCTACCTATCATAAAGATATGAAGGTGTTTGACGTGATAGATGCTGACGGTAAGCAGTTGGCGCTGTTCTACTGTGATTACTTCCGCCGTCCAACAAAGCGTGGTGGTGCTTGGATGAGCGCCTTCCTCAAACAGAGCTCAGATAGGAATCAAAAACCATTAATATATAATGTATGTAACTTTGCGAAAGCACCTGAGGGTCAACCAACGCTTTTAACGTGGGATGAGACACAGACGATGTTCCACGAGTTTGGACACGCCCTGCATGGTATGCTTTCTAACTGTAAGTATAACACACTGAGTGGTACTGCAGTATCACGTGATTTCGTGGAGATGCCTTCACAGTTTAATGAGTCGTTCGCAAGCATACCAGAGGTGTTCAACCACTATGCACGCCATTACAAGACCAACGAACCGATGCCAGATGCCCTGCGTGAGAAGATGTTGGGTTCACTCAACTTCCTTTCAGCTTACGCATTAGGCGAGAACCTTGCTGCTACCTCTGTGGATTTAGCTTGGCATTGCCTCTCACCTTCTGAGGTTCCGACAGCTGAGGAGGCTCCAGCCTTCGAGAAGAAGGTATTGGCTGATATGGGTCTGCTGAACAATCAGATTCCTCCACGCTACTCTACTTCTTACTTCAACCACATTTGGGGTGGTGGATATGCAGCTGGTTATTACAGCTATCTGTGGAGTGAGGTATTAGCCGCAAACATTGCTGATTACTTCGAGGCTCACGGTGCACTGACACGTAAGGTGGGTGATGACTTCCGTCAGAAGATTCTCTCACGTGGAAATACCCGCGACCTGATGCAGATTTTCTCTGACTTCACTGGTCTCAAAGCTCCTGATACAAAGGGATTGCTGAAGGCAAGGGGGATGTAAGAAAAGCCCCCTCCGACTCCCCCGAAAGGGGGAGAGACAAACTTGCAAGTTCTTTGCTGAGATGTGTGGGGAAGGGTCGAATATTCACCCTTTTGTGTGCGTATAGGCACTCCTCCCCTTTCGGGGAGGTTGGGTGGGGCTCCCCCTTACCCCTCCCCCGAAGGGAGGGGAGTGATTACCGTCACTTGCCTGAAAGTAAACAGTAATTTACAGATAATACTTCTCCAATTAATAGCAAACCACAATGAGCAGAACATACTACTCCCCTCCCTTTGGGGGAGGGGTCGGGGGAGGGGCTAGTTGGGTCCGCCTCTTCTTTTTCTTTCTTCTCTCTCTTCTAACCCTCAACTTTGGGGTAAAAGGCTATTGGAAGATAAAGTCCTATTCATTCCAAAGCTATTTCAAAGATGTATGGGAAATCTGTCACGAAAAGGGGTATAACGAAGACTATTGCATCCTCGTGGACTTTTCGCGCCCATCGGGTGAGGACCGAATGGCTATCATCGACCTGAAGACTTTATCCGTACTTGACACTGGTCCTTGCGCACACGGCAAAGGAAAGGGTAACAGTGCGTGGAAACCAGTTTTCTCAAATAAGGAGGGGAGCAAATGCTCGAGCCTCGGAGCTTTCAAGATTGCAGAGAAAGGCTATTCCGCTACTGTCGGGTTGCGTTTTGCTCTTGATGGGTTGGATGCATCAAACAGCAATGCAAGACGAAGAAACATCCTCATCCATAGTTCCCGATACGTGGGCATTATGCACCATCTCACATCTTATCTCCCACTCTCCGATGCTTCGTGGGGATGCTTCACCACAAGCCCTGCTATGCTCAAGAAAATCGAAGCCCTTTGTGACAAGAGCAAGAAGCCTATCCTGCTTTATGCATATAAATAATCTTGACAAACAAAAAGATTATAATGGAACTGAACCTAAAAAGAACCCTAACTTGTATAATCCTGACTGTGCTCACCACTCTCAGCACACATGCACAGACCTTATGTGTCATTGACGGCACTCCCCTTCCCGACTCCCTCCTGCACGTCACCATCGACGAGATGCGGTCGGATTCGGCCAAAGAGATCGTGGCAAAAAGACTGGGACTTATTCCGGCCTACGCCATCGAATCCATACAGACATTCGCAGCAGAAGAGCAGATAAAACAAGGGAAGAACATCACATTCTGTAAATCACCCAAAGATATCATCATCATGCGAACCAACTCGCTTGCAGAACTACAATGGGTAATAAACGGTAAACTAAGGAAACCACGAAAGAAGTTGACCATCATTGATTATAAGCTCACTCCCCAACGTATAACGGAGGCTTTGCCAAGGGGTATCAAACCCACCGACATCCTCTCTGCCGACATCCTTACTTATATAAACGATCCACGACAAGAAAAACATCCAACCATCGTGATTAAGACAAGACACACTGCCCCTTCCAAAAACAAAAGGCACTGATTCTTCCAAGAAAACAAAGGGCACTGACCGAAAAAGCAATGGAAGGGAAGTAGTCAGATTCCACAAAGATAAGACATAAAACAGTATCTGAAAGATGATTAGACAAACACCATACAGCAAGGAAAACGAACAAAAGAATAATAGCGAACACTCAGCAAATAGGGCTCTCCCCCTTTCGGGGGAGCCGGAGGGGGCTTCTGGTGCTTCCTTCATCTCCCACTCGCTTTCCCTTCCCCTCCAAAGCGTATCGGCAGTTCTCACCTTACTAAACGAGGGCTGTACGATTCCCTTCATCTCCCGCTATCGTAAGGAGCGGACAGGGGGACTTGATGAGGTCCAGATAACTGATATCAGCGAACTTTATGACCGTTTGAAGGAACTCGGAAAACGTAAGGAGACCATACTCAAAACAATCCGTGAACAAGAGAAACTTACACCAGAATTAGAAACAAGAATCCGAGCTTGTATGGATTCCACAGAGTTGGAAGATATCTACCTACCCTATAAACCCAAACGCCGTACACGTGCGCAGATTGCACGTGAACAGGGATTGGAGCCGTTAGCGTTGGCAATAATGGAGGAAGCCCAAAAACCGACAGCCCCACCCGACCTCCCCGAAGGGGGAGGAGACAAACTTGCAAGTATTCTGCAGAAATATCAAGGAAGAGCCAAAGAATCTTTATCCTCTCGTGTGCGCATAGGCACTCCTCCCCTTTCGGGGAGGTCGGGTGGGGCTTTGGCTTTGGACATCATTGCCGAGATTGTTTCCGAGAACCAGCAGGCACGCAATACCGTCCGCACAGCTTACCAGCGCGGGGCTGTCATTACGTCGAAGGTCATCAAGAAGATGAAGGATACCGACGAGGCGCAGAAGTTCGCTGATTACTTCGATTTCTCCGAACCTCTCCGCCGATGCAATAGCCATCGACTGCTTGCCATGCGTCGTGGTGAGGACCAAGGCATCTTGCGCGTAAGCATCACGATTGATGGCGAGGAATGTATCTCACGCCTCACCCGCCAATTCGTGCGTGGACACGGAGTTTGTCAGACCCTCGTCACTCAAGCCGTTGAAGACTCCTTCAAACGTCTTATCAATCCGAGCATTGAAAACGAATTTGCGGCCTTGAGCAAGGAGCGTGCCGACGAAGAGGCCATCAAGGTCTTTACCGAGAACCTCCGCCAGCTTCTCCTCTCTCCCCCACTCGGTCAGAAACGTGTCCTCGCCCTCGACCCCGGTTTTGCCAACGGATGTAAGATAGCTTGCCTTGACGAACAAGGTAACCTTCTTCATCATGAGATTATCTATCCACATCCACCACGCAATCAGGTGAGACAAGCCACGGAAGCCCTGCAAAGGATGATAAACACTTATAAGATTGAGGCAATCGCCATTGGCAATGGTACGGCAAGCAGGGAGAGTAAGGAGTTTGTGGAAACCAGCCTCACCCCCCAACCCCCTCTCCGAAGGGAGAGGGGGAGAGAAGCCCCCTCCAGCTCCCCCGAAGGGGGGAGAAAAGCCTCCCCCAACCCCTCCGAAAGGAGGGGAGTACCTATTCCCCCACACCTCAGCAAAGAACTTGCAAGCTTGTCTCCTCCCCTTTCGGGGAGGTCGGGTGGGGCTTCCATCTTCCTTGTCTCCGAGGACGGTGCCTCCATCTATTCCGCTTCTCCCGTGGCTCGTGAGGAGTTCCCCGACGAGGATGTGACTACACGTGGAGCCATATCTATCGGTAGACGACTGATGGACCCACTCGCTGAACTCGTGAAGATTGACCCGAAGAGCATCGGTGTTGGACAATATCAGCACGATGTCGACCAATCAAAGCTTAAGCATTCACTCGACCAAACGGTGATGAGTTGTGTCAATCAGGTGGGTGTCAACCTCAACACGGCTTCCCTCCACTTGCTCACCTACGTCAGCGGACTCGGCCCTGCCCTTGCCCGCAATATCATTGATTACCGACGTGAGCATGGTGCCTTCACCTCACGTGCCCAGCTCAAGAAGGTGAAGCGTTTAGGTGATACTGCCTTCCAGCAGTGCGCAGGCTTCCTCCGTATTCCCAATGCCAAGAACCCACTCGATAACTCTGCCGTTCACCCCGAGAGCTATCACATCGTTGAGCAAATGGCGAAGGACTTGAAATGTACGATAAAGGATCTCATTGGCAATAAGAAACTCTTGGCAGAAATTGATGTCAAGAGATACCTCACCCCCCAGCCCCCTCTTCGAAGGGAGAGGGGGAGTGCTGGAAACGGTTCGCTGAAAGATGGGGATAAATTAAAAAAGTCCTTACCCTCTTGTGAGCGCATAGGCGCTCCCCTCCTTTCGGAGGGGTTGGGGGAGGTTTCCCTCCGCGACATCCTCACCGAGCTTGAGAAGCCTGGGCGTGATCCCCGTGGAGAGGTTGAAGTCTTCGAATTCGACAAGAATGTCCATACCCTCTCCGACCTCATCATAGGAATGGAACTCCCCGGTATCGTTACAAACATCACCAACTTCGGAGCCTTCGTCGACATCGGTGTTCATCAAGACGGACTCGTCCACATCTCTCAACTCTCCGACCGCTTCGTCACCGACCCCACACAAGTCATCCGCCTTCATCAGCACGTCCGCGTCCGTGTCGTCGAAGTCGATATGCGTCGCAAACGTATCGCATTGAGTATGAAGAATATCAAACAATAAAAATATATGAATCAGACAAAGAAAATCCTTGCCTACTTAGGTTGTATTGCGTTTACCGCCTTGGGCGTATGGCTCCTTACCATAGAAAACCCCACCACAACTTATCCACTATGGACAATAAGAGTTACTGGCATCCTCTCCATCATCTTCTTTGGTGGCGGCGGTTTGTTTATGGCTTATAAAAAGGTAAAACTTCTCATAAACCATAAGAAAGAAATAGAATTTACCGATAGAGGTATCTCTATCTGCGGAGCTGAGGAAATATTATGGAACGAGATTGCCGACTTCTCCCTAATACGTTTTAAAGGTAACAGGTTGATAACCATTCAGATGAAAAACCCTGAAAAGGTTATCGCAAACGAACCTTCGTGGATAAAACGCAAGACTATGGAGTATAACCTCAAGACTATCAACGCCCTTTACTCCTTCCCTGCCTATATGATGGATGGACGAGCTGAAGAAGCACTTACGCTCTGCAAGCTGAACTTGGCAAAACATAAATAATATAACAAATAACCCTATTTAAGCCCTCCTCCCTTTGGGAGGGATTGGAGGTGAGTATTAAGCTATGCATGACATTATTGGAGGCTTTATAGGCTTAACATTGGTTCATATAGGTGCTGCACTTCGCTTCGTCTATCATCGCTTTATTATCAGAGATAATTATAGTTATCATTCCTTGATAACTGAATCACCAGTATTTGATTGCTTCAAAGAATCATACAAAGAACAATTCAAGAGATGGAAGCAGAGACAAATTCAACGTAATCAAGCATATGATATAGACCTGAATGAGGAACAACAACAAACACTCGAAATGTTTCTCAAAGAGGGTAGAAGTAAGAAAGAGATAATACAAGGTATGATTGAAACTGGCGAATTAAAGCTAATAGATGTTGACATTTACCCTCGTAATCCCGAATACTTTTCCAATCGTGTCCTTGATGGTATCATAGGTTTATGCTTCCTTATCATACTAATCCTCATTATTCATTACATTTAAATCAGGTGAATATGAGCGATAGCCTCTTATTTAAGTTTCTTTCTATACAATCATTGGGTAATCTCAATCAACGAAGCTTTATATTTTCCTTTCGGAATCCTATCTATCACCGCTTCTTTATATCCAGTAGGTAGAAGTCCACCTGGAAGCCATAACACATTCGCTCCGATTTCGTTACCCGACGGCATCCTCAACTTGAGTTTCTTTGGTTTGGGGATGTCAATTCTTACTAATACCCGATGTTTCCACGCACCTGCAGGGATTCCCAATTCATGTTCGATGCGTGACAAGTCGCCATGACTTCTCATCAATACACTATCCATCTCCGATTTCATCATGATAAACTGACTATTATCAGCCTTACCGATAGAGTCGCCATGATATCGTTCTAACAATTCTTTCGAAACAATACACGATGCACCTGCCTTAAAATTCTTCAGATGTCGCCTTATATATCTTCGTTTCAAATAGGTTTCGGGTGCAGGTCGCTTACCCTTAGGAATCATCAGTATGCCCTTTCTCGACATACCCCTACGAAAGTATTTGTCAATAAGACTTACAGTATCAGCACGATAAGAACTCTTAAGCTGCCCATCAACTTTTTGCCCAAAATTATCCAACAACAAAGAATCCTGCTTCGTCAGACACCTCGCAGTCTCTTTCGTTATCACATCTTGCGCATGTGCCCCCTGCCCCACTCCTACAACGAGCAGCAGAAGCACAAAAAGCCTCACCCCCAACCCCTCTCCGAAAGGAGAGGGGAGTAAATAGCGAGATACCCACAGCCTCACCCACAGCCCCTCTCCGAAAGGAGAGGGGAGTAAATAGCGAGATACCCCTATGTTCAGGGACTTCTTCTTTACTTCTTTCATTTTAACCACAGAATCATCTAATATATAGGGATAACACGCTGTTCACTCCCCCTCTCCCTTCGGAGAGGGGTTGGGGGTGAGGCTTCTAAAAAAAGCTGCCACCCTTTCAGGCGACAGCTTCCATTCCGTTATAACGAGTGCTCACGTTCGTGAGCGTCATTAATTTACTTTACTTTGTCAACAATAGCCTTAAAAGCTTCCTGATTGTTAACAGCGAGGTCAGCGAGCACCTTACGGTTGATCTCGATACCAGCCTTGTGCAATGCACCCATCAACTGGCTGTAGCTCATATCATAAAGACGAGCAGCAGCGTTGATACGCTGAATCCACAATGCGCGGAAGTTACGCTTCTTGTTACGACGGTCACGATAAGCATAAGTCAAACCCTTCTCATAGGTATTCTTTGCTACCGTCCAAACATTTTTACGGGCACCATAGTAACCCTTAGTCTGCTTCAGAATTCTTGTTCTCTTTGCTTTTGAAGCAACATGATTGACTGATCTTGGCATAGTTTTCTTTCCTTTTAATTTGTTTGACTAATGAATTAACGAAGTCTGAGCAAGTCGCGTACCTGCTTCAAGTTTGTACCATCCACGAGCGTCTGGTGAACAAGATTTCTCTTCTGTTTCTTTGTCTTCTTAGTCAGAATGTGACTGTGGTAAGCGTGATGACGTTTAATCTTACCAGTACCGGTGAACGTGAATCTCTTCTTTGCGCCGGAATTTGTCTTCTGTTTTGGCATTTTTGTAAAATTTAAAATTGTTATTTATATTCATCTGTGGCAACGTATATACCAGGACGTTACGCACAGGTTGCCCATGTCGCCCCTCATAACGAGGAGACACCCAACGGGCGTTAGTCAATATTCAGTTTCTTCAATGCGTCAGCACCATTCTTAGCGTTGGCAAACAAACCGCCATCCGTCTTTGGCTCCTCGCTGACGCCCTCAGCTCCTGCCTTTGCGCCAGCCTCTGCCTCCTCACGGTCGCGCTTCTGCTGACTCTTCTTGGCAACACCTGCCTTCTTAGGTGCAAGATAGAGGAACATCTTCTTGCCCTCGAGTTTCGGAAGTTGCTCCACCTTTGCAAGCTCCTCAAGATCGTTAGCGAAACGAAGCAATAACACCTCGCCCTGCTCCTTAAACAGAATCGAACGACCACGGAAGAACACGTATGCGCGTACCTTATTACCTGCATTGAGGAACTCCTGCGCATGCTTGAGCTTAAACTTATAGTCGTGCTCATCCGTCTGAGGACCAAAACGAATCTCCTTCACCTCCTGCTTTACCTGCTTCTGCTTCATCTCCTTCTGATGCTTCTTCTGCTGGTAGAGGAACTTAGAATAGTCGATGATACGACAAACCGGTGGCTGTGCGTTAGGAGAAATCTCCACAAGGTCAACTCCCTCTTTCTGAGCTAATTCCAATGCTTTTCGCGTAGGCATAACCTCAGCTCCATCATCACTTACCACACGTACTTCCCGAACGCGAATCTGCTCGTTCACGCGGTACTTCATTTTCATTTTGTCATTCTTCATTCAACTATTTTAATGTGTTTAAATTCGCTAAACGCGTGCAAAGTTACTATTTTCCAACCGATTATCCAAGCATTTTTACTTATATTTTTTATATAAAAAGGAAAAAGCCCCACCCAACCTCCCCGAAGGGGGAGGAGGAGCCCCACCCAGCCTCTACAGCCCCACCCAACCTCCCCGAAAGGGGAGGAGTGCCTATGCGCACACGAGGGGGATTAGGACTCAGGGCTCTTTATCTGATAGTTTTCTGCAAAATACTTGCAAACTTGCCTCCTCCCCTTTCGGGGAGGTCGGGTGGGGCTTCCTTTTTACAAACAGCTCGACATACCCAGCGTTGTAGCAATGGCAGTGAGCACAGAGATAATCACATTAATGATTGTTTTCCATTTTTCGTGTTTCATAAGGCTTTTTACTTTGAAATTTGAGGTTTGAAGTTTGAACAATTAACTTTGAACTTTGAGGTTTGAACTTTGAACTTTATGATTTGAACTATTAACTTTGAACTTTGAGGTTTGAACTTTGAGGTTTGAACTTTATGATTTGCGACTACGAATTTCTCTAATTACGCTAAAATTATTGCTAAGTAATTCGTAATCCCCCTTTGACCCTTGAATAGAACTTTAGGGGTATCTCGCTAATCACTCCCCTCGCCCTTCGGAGAGGGGTTGGGGGTGAGGCTGCTCCTCCCCTTTCGGGGAGGTCGGGAGGGGCTTTACGCGTGTCCACCCTCACTCGTAGCCGTAGACTCACCAGGCTCAGGTCCCGAAGGCGTAGCCCCATTAGCTGGGTGCTTACCCTTCTTATTACCCTTCCTGCTATCCTTGAGCGACTGGTCGTACTTATCGTACTCACGCAGGCGTACAGAATGCTTCAAGCGAGCCGTCATCAGCGAACCAGAGGCACGAGCACGCAAGTGAGGCTGATAGATATCCCTTGTCGGAGTAAAGTCCTCCAACTTCTCCACACCCTGACTGCGAATGCCTGCCGAGAAGATTGCCAAGTCGGGGATTTTCACTGCCACACCCTCCAGTACCAACTCGCGGATGCAAGCCACCATATCGGTCAGCACACCAGCGATAGCACCCTTAGAATAAGGCGTGTTATGGGCAGACATATACTCCGCCAACTTCTCCAAATCGTAGGTCTGATCGACCACCGCCCGCGCATACCAATATCCCTTACGCTTACTGGTCTTACGCTTGTCCTGATAAATTTTGTAATGAATCATAGTACTTTTTTACTTTGAACTTTGAGGTTTGAACTTTGAACTTTATGATTAGCACTACGAATGACACTAATGACACGAATCATTATTGCTAATTAATTTGTGCAATTCACGTAATTCGTAGTTAACTTTGAGGTTTGAAAATTATGATTTGAACTATTAACTTTGAAATTTGAACTTTGAAGATTTAAGATTGAACTTTGAAATAATTATTTACTAACGCTATACTATAAGTTTGAGAGCACTAATCTTTACGTTTAAGAACGCTTACCTTTGCGTTTAAGAACTGCTATCATCCCGATAGGGGTATCTCGCTATTCACTCCCCTCCCTCTGGGGGAGGGGCAAGGGGGAGGGGCCAGTTGTTGTTGCTTTGTTGTTGTTGGTTGTTGGTTATCTGTTTGCTTTTTCTGTTTGCAAAGTTAATCAACAGCAAGAGGGAAAGCAAAAATACACTGTGTTAAATTTTGCAAAACAACGCCTAACGCACTATTTTACAACATGTTAAGAAACTACGACCACGTTATAGCGAAAACAATACAAGCAAGCAATGGTAAGCAAAACGCCTCTTTTTCCTAACGGAATAATCAATCCCCAACTCTCCTACTCTACCCTTTGAAAATTACAAATTACAAATTACATTAAGCCCCACGCAGGGTGCGGAGAGGAGGAGGATTCCTAATAGTTTATTATAATATATAATATAAATATATTATATATTATAATAAAAATTTATATATAATAATTTATAACTATTCCCCACACTTATCCTTTCAATCCACGACCTCACTCCCCTCTCTCTATCCTCAAAGAATATCCCGACCAACCTTAATGTAATTTGTAATCTGTAATTATGTAATCGAGAGTGAAAACAAAAATAGCCGTTATTTTTACCATCCTCATCTTGAATCGCCTTAACCATCAGCAGTTAGAATCTGCCTTGCAGAATTGCCCTTCAAGGACCCCCAAAAAAATGAAAAAAAGAAAAGATGATACTTGCATTTGTACGAAAAATTTTATAACTTTGTAAGGCCTTATCATAAAACGAAGGCTGAAGACGAAATTTAATCTGCACCCTCTTAGCAGCTTTGTTAACCGCAATAGAAGCATCGAGAGAGGTTGGCTCCATAAAAGAGCTGTCGATTCTATGAAAAAAGGAAAGACACAGAGAAAAGAATAGTCTTCATTAACCTTTAAATTTCCTTTTTTAATGGAAGAAATTTATCTTAAAAAAATTTTGAATTCAAGAGAGGCACAGCCTACTCTGAATGCTTTTTCAGGTAATTTAGGGAAACTGGATGACAAGAGCAGCCAGAAGGATGACGTGAACTTTATTATCAACCGCCTTAACCACGGCGATGCCAGCTTCGTACATGAAAGTTGGCAAAAACTGACAGGAGGATTCGACCTTGACAAGATTGAAAGAATCATCAATGGAATAGAGGATGATGGAATGCTTATTGCTATCGTAAGGATAATAAAATCAGAGTATTTACGATTAGTAAAGCAAGGCAAGATAAAAACTATATCAAGGCAAAAAGATTATGACAATGGATGGGGGCAATGCGTATACGATGTATACTTTGAGGAACTCATCGACGACTTCATAACCCATCGGAAAGAAATAAAAGAAGCCTTGCAGAACGAAAAGGAGGAACGCGAAAAGGCTGCATCTTTCTTTAGTATTTTCTATGATGAGGAAGACCGCAAAGAATCTTTTGCGCCTTTATCGCCAAACTTTCTGCCATCAGACAAAGAACTTGACGGACAAACCGAAAGGTTATGGGCTGAAAACAACGCACAAAGGGCTATCATCGATGAACAACATACTACAATTGCTCAGCTAAAAGAGGAAGCCGAAAAGCTAAAACAATCTAACACCCTACTTAAAAAGCAAATAAAAAACCTAAAGAAAAAGGATGCTCAAATACTAAAGGAGAATAAGAAACACCTGCAGGAAATTGAGAACCTAAAGAAAATCAATAGCACACAGGAGAAGACGATAACGCAACTGCGGCAGCAACTTGAAGAAGCAGAATCGACAGACCTTTTCTTATCTGCTGAGGAAGCTAACACAGTCGCAAGAATGAGGGCTTATGGCTTTAAGGGTACGAACAAAGAACTCCTTGATTCTATCCGCCATGAAGAAGAAATTATAACCATCGAGGCACTGGAAAGTAAGAATCGTGAGTTGGTACAGAAGATGAATGAACTTCTGGAGGAAAAGGGCAACACTACCGTCAAGATTGAGGATATAATGGAGGGGTTGAAAAAAATCCCGAACCCTGTCGAAAAACTGCTTGTTATGGAAAAATTAGGCTTTTATGTCTTCGTCAATACACCCCTTGGTGAACAAATTAGGGAACTTATAGAAGAGATGTGTAAGAACCAGCAGGAAATTCAGAATAAGCAGAACATTATGATCAACCAGCTTGTCACTGGCAACGGAACACAGAATATTACTAACGCCAATATGGGATAAAACGAAGGAACGATGAACAACGAGCATAAAGAGGCTTTGCAGCAACTGCTGCAGGGGGCTAACGTGAATATTCATCAGTTAGTCGTTGGCGACAGCACACAGACGATTGAGAACCTTATCATGGGCGATTGTACGCAGAACTACTACGGCAGCAGCCACGATGAGCCACGCCTTGCTCCTGACGATGAGGAGATAAAGCAGGCGCTGACGGAACTTCTCGAAGTCAAGACTGACGACGGCAAGCCGATGATGAAGACGCAAACGCAGTGGTATGCTGTCTATAGAGTGCTGAGCGAATACTGCAACTATCCCTGCAAAATGACCGACTTTGCAAAGGATATCAACAACAAAATGGGCTTCAAGGAGGCGGAGCCTGCCTGCAGTTACGACTCTATCAAGAAAGTACCTAACGATTTGACCGACTTGCGTGCTAAGGTGAGCAAGTGGGAGACTTATAAGAGTAAGACTCCCGCCTACGAACAGCAATGTAAGGTTGCCGAATTCCTAATGAAAAGGTTAAATCTGACGTAGTTTTATTCCCCTTTCAGTTCCCTTTTTCCCAATACTATTCCCCTTGTACGTTTTTTCGTGCAAGGGGCTTTTTTATGCCCTATCTTTGCATCAGCTAACGAAAGGAAGCCCCGTAGCAATGTCGCTACGCACTATCCTCGGTAAGCAAAAATTATTATGCAAGATTTAGAAAATATCGTTTTCAAGGTGAAGGCTTTACAGCCAGTAGTAAAAGGAATCAGCCAGCGTGACGGACAAGCTTGGCAACGTCGTGACGTGGTGCTGGAGGCAGAAGAGAATGTTGTCTACCCTGACGCATTGGTGGCAACACTGCACGGCAGTATGATTGAGAAGTTTACCCTCCAAGAGGGCGACCGCCTGCAGGTGAGCCTGCATTATGGCGTCCGTCAGTGGCAAGACCGCTGGTTCAACGACATCCGTATCATCAAGTTTAAGAGGGTATAGCCATCGGGAGGAATAAAAAAAAGAAATAATCATCTGAGTGAAGTGAGCTGAAGGAAAGTCTCCGGAGAGTAAACGTGGCCACGTTTTTCAGACGCTTCTTCCTCACTTAACGAAGAAGAAAAAATGAAGAAAAATATTGAAAATAACGCAGCTTTTATCGAGAACATTAACGAAGTATTTTATGACAATATCTGTATGGACACACAGACTCGCTTTCATACCGACGGCCATATCCAGTTCAAGCCCTGCCCATGGGAGAGGTCTGTTGTCGTGGCAGGTAGCGAGAAGAAATTCCAAGCATCGGTCAGTGTGCGCGAAGATGGCGAAACGCTTATCCGTCCTTATCGCAAGGGTACGGGTAGCCGCTATGAGAAACTTTTTGAGATTCCTTACGCTTGTGTTAAACAGACTTCTCACGACCTTATCGTCAATATCCGATTGCCCCGAAAACTCGGCATACGTCGCATCGTCACAATGATGAGCGAGATATTTGTTGCCGTAACAGCGTTCGTAGGGGGGATGTAAAGCCCAGCCAGCAGCAACAGCGACGACTGGCCCCTCCCCCGTGCCCCTCCCCCAGAGGGAGGGGAGTGAATACCGTGTTATCCCTATATGTCAGATAACGCTTGGCGGTGATAAAACAAAGAACAAGCAAAACGTAGGGTATCTCGGTGCTTACTCCCCTCCCTTCGGGGGAGGGGCAAAGGGGGAGGGGCCAGTCGCTTCTTTTCTTTACACTTATTTAATTCCTAAAAACTATGACACAAAACATTGCACTCAACACTTCACGCAACGGCAATAAAGGAATCGTCAGAACGATGACTATCGAAGACTATGACAGACTCATTAGAGAGCCGTGGCTGAAGAAACTGATAAACGAAATTCGTACGCTACCAGCTGGCGACAAACGGGCTGACGCACTGAAGGCACAACTGCCGTGGCGATGCCCACATTACACCGCCTTCGGGGATAATCACCGTAGGCAAGCAAACCTACTGCCTGAAGCGTTCACCTTTCAGACAACTTTCGATGTAGACGACGCATCGGTCGTAGAGAAAGCTATCACTGCGGCACGCGAACTTGACACGAAGCCTGGACGTTGGCGCGGTAAGTTGTTGCACATGGAATATTCTGCCCGCAAGAAACTGCATATTGACTTCCGTCTTCCACTCGGTATGACCGTAGAGGAGGCGCAGCAGGCTTATGGCGAGGCTATCGGTGTGCCGTATGACAAATCCTGCATCACACCCGAACGCTTTATTTATGTCACATCCATTGACGACGAAATCTATCGTTCGAAAGAATGGTATCAACCCCTCGATGATGACGACCGTGAGATGTATGTAGCTGCTTTCCGAGGGCGTGGACTTACGGACGATGGGCGTACGCTTGCCTATCAAATGTCAACGGCAGAAGCTACACACACACCGAAAGAGGAACGCACGCACACGCAGCCTACGACCTGCACCGAAAAGCAGTTGCGCATCTTCGACCTCAGTCGTGAAGCTGCAGGCTTAAAGGATGTAGACATCAACCGCATAGGCTCACGCCACACCTCTCTGCAGGCTATCCTCTCCATTGCAGCCAGCCGACTGATGAGCGAGGAAGAACTCTTGGCAGTGGTACAGCAGCGCATGCCTGAATATGCTAAGGAGCAGGATTGCCGTCAGCTTATCCACGATTTCTATGCGAAATATCACGACGACTCAAAGATTTTCAACGCAACCGTTCAACGTATCAATGCCCTTGCTGAACAGGAGGCAGGTGAAGGTGTCTCTAAACTTGAAACAGCCGTAACGAGTGGCTTAATGGGCAACCAGACCTTCTCCATACCCACACCGAAGGCAAAGCCCCAATATGTTGCAGACATCGAGAACGCCATCTTACGTCTGCCTGCACTAAAAGCTACCTTAGCAGGCGTTCCAGAAGGGATGAAGATACCCGTTCTCTGTGCTGTCATGCCTCTGGCAGCCGCATACGCCGACAGCGTAACGGTGGAATACTGCGACGGAAAGCGAATGCAGCTGGGACTTATGTCGGTCATCGTCGGTCCGCAAGCATCGGGTAAAAGTGCGTGTAAGGAAGCCCTCGACACATGGCTCGAAAAGATGAACGAGGACGACGAAAAGGCACGAAAGCAGGAAGACGAATGGAAGGAGAAACGTCGTAACCGAAAGGCTAACGAGAAAGCTCCCGAAGACCCAAGAGTGATGATACGCAACGTGCCAGTTACCATCTCGTGTTCTACCCTACTGAAACGTATGAAATATGCACAGGGTCACACGCTCTTCTCCTTTGGTGAGGAACTCGACACGCTACGAAAGACAAATGGTGCAGGCTCGTGGTCGCAGAAGTATGACATCTATCGCCTCGCCTTCGATAACGGTCGGTGGGGACAAGATTATAACTCTGATCAGGCAGAGAGCGGAGTTGTTGACGTTGCCTATAATTGGACCATACTCGGCACATACGGTGCGTTGGCAAAATGCTTCCAAGGCGACAACGTGGAGAACGGACTTTCCTCACGCATCATCTTCTCCGAAATGCCCGACAACGCTTTTGCTCCTATGCCCCGCTTCCGAGGAATGATTGACAGGGATTCTGCCGCCATTCGTGAAGCCGTAGGAAAGCTGTGTACTGCCAACGGATTCCTTGACACCCCCCGATTGCGCAAACGAATTGCTAATTGGGTGGAAGAAAAACGTCTTGAGGCATCACGCACATGGGACATTGTCAAAGACACCTATCGCAAACGTGCTGCCGTCATAGGCTTTCGCTGTGGCGTTGTCTATAGGCTGATCGTCGAGAAAGAGTCGAACGCCTGCCTTGACTTTGCAGCAGCTATGGCTGAATATGTCTTACAAGCACAAATGCAAATCTTCGGAAATCCACTGCTTACACAAATGGGTAAGACAATGGAGGGAAACGAGAGAAGAAGCAGAAACAAGAATATTCTTGAAGAATTGCCACAGACATTCACGCTCGACGACCTTAACCGACTGAAACCTGAGAATACGAACATAGGAACGCTGCGCGTTATGATTCATCGATGGAAGACGGACGGATGGATTGAGAAGGTGAAGGAAGGCGAATGGAAGAAGACTGTGACTGTATAACCCCCGAAGAAATTACATTATTACAATTATAAATTACATTAAGGTCTAACCATATAGTAGCCCGAAGAAATTACATTATTACAATTACAAAATTACATTAAGGTCTAACCATATAATCACTACTGCAATGGAAATAATCATCAGACGCACCGCCTTTAAAGAAGGCTACACAATAGGAAACCTCTATATTCTGCCCGAACAGGCTGGAAATGAAAAGAAAAGTATGCCTACACCAGCTAACAATAAAGAAATAGATGTGCCTAAACAAATAGTTAATGAAGAAAAAGCTATGCCCGAATGGTTCTGCAATACGATGGAGCCAACAGCGAGAAAGCTGACTTCTCAAATGCCGCTGACACTCATCCGCAGGCATAAAATAATTGGGAAGACAGCTATCCCCACAGGGCGTTATCGCATCCTCATCACACGCAGCCGACGGTTCGGACGATGGCTGCCGCTGCTGCTGAACGTGAAGGGATTTGAGAGTATAAGGATTCATGCGGGGAATAAGCCAGAAGACACACGGGGATGCATCCTCCTCGGTTTCAACCGACGCAAAGGATATGTACTCGACTCTACCCGCTGCGTGCTCACACTCGTTAAGATGATGACGGAGGCAATAGCGAAAGGAGAAAAGGTGTTTGTGGAAGTGAGGTAAAGCCCGACACACAGCCTCACCCCCAACCCCTCTCCGAACCAACGGTCACTGACCGAAGGGAAGTAAAGGAGAGGGGAGTGATTAGCGAGATACTATCAAGAATTCATAATTCAGAATTCAGAATTCATAATTATGATTACTGATATAGCTTAAGGGTTAAACGCAAATCATAAAGTTAACTACGAATTACGCGAATGACACGAATTACATCGCAATAAGCATTAGCGTAATAAGAGAAATTCGTAGACGGTAATTGTTCAAAGTTAATAGTTGAAATCATAAAGTTCAAGGCTCAAAGTTCAAAGGGAAAAGAGTTCAATGCTCAAAGGTCAAAGGGAAAAGAGTTCAATGCTCAAAGGTCAAAGTTCAAAACTCAAAGGAATAAAAAAAGCGGCACCCACTAATGGATGCCGCATAAGGGATTCTCCTCCCCCCTTGATTAGAAGAGAAGGAAGACCACGAGGGTCAGTAATATGTTAGCCTCTAAAGCAATAAGGCTTCTAACTTCTGTTCTTCCCCAACAAGTATGTTATCTAACTTCTGTTCCACCCCTAATAAGTATGTTATTCGCATACCACCACTTATCTAACAACAGGGGTATCACGGTGTTTACTCCCCTCCCTATGGGGGAGGGGTAAGGGGGAGGGGCTGCTTGTTGTGCTGGCAGTTTGCACTCCTCCCCTTTCGGGGAGGTCGGGGGAGGCTTTCCTTTTTAATCCAACCCCTTCAGCTGTTCAGCAACCTCGTTGTTGATACGCTCTGCGAAGGCCTCCATTGTCATAGTAGCCTGCTCGCCACCGCCCTGCTGACGCATTGAAACGAGGCCTTCAGCTGCTTCCTTCTCGCCCACGATAACCATGTATGGAACACGCTTGAGCTCGTTGTCGCGAATCTTGCGACCAATCTTCTCGTTGCGGTCGTCCATGATTGAACGTACGTCGTGCGCATCGAAGTAAGCCTTCACCTTCTGAGCATAGTCGTTATACTTCTCAGAGATTGGGAGGATAGCAACCTGATCAGGTGTCAACCAGAGTGGGAAGTGACCTGCTGTGTGCTCGATGAGAACGGCTGTGAAGCGCTCGAGGGAACCGAATGGTGCACGGTGAACCATCACTGGTGTCTTCTTAGAGTTGTCTTCTGCTGTATATTCGAGTTTGAAGCGGTTAGGGAGGTTATAGTCTACCTGAATAGTACCGAGCTGCCAACGACGACCGATGGCATCCTTCACCATGAAGTCGAGCTTAGGACC